>OFFJ01000035.1_pt1 | contig 100511 bp, 80 predicted proteins | sample 1521261 | NCBI WGS metagenome assembly OFFJ01 (sample SAMEA3504122, study PRJEB24116) | mouse gut metagenome | biome: mouse gut; feature: mouse-associated habitat; material: faeces | place: Denmark | collected 2011 | reverse complement strand
GATTGCCCCTGTTTCATGCGCAGTGGTGCCAACGCGGGGCATGGGGGTTTACTGTGAAATAATGCAGCCTGTCCACACTTGTCTCCACTATATTTCTTTCAGCAGACGCTCCCAAAACCCGGTCTGGTCTATATGTATTTGCCGCTGGTATATCGTATCATGGGCATTCTTTCCCATAGCTGCCAGCATTTTGCGGTCATGGTATAGAAGGCATATCTTTTCTACAAGACCATCCACATCCCCTGGCTCAACAATATACCCGTTATATCCATCTGTTACATCATCTTCCACCCCTGACACATTGGTAAGAACCGGAACCGCCCCTCCTGCCATGGCTTCTGTCTGGGAAATACTGTGTCCTTCCCACTCTGAACAACTGACCATGATATCCTGGCGGCTCCAGAAAAAAGGCACATCTTTCCTGTCAATATATCCCAGAGGCATGACACACTCCTGCAGTTTTTCTTTTTTTATTTGTTCCAGCAGTGTATCACTGTAATCCCCGGCCCCAGCAATATTCATACAGAAACACACGCCTTTTTCCCGCAGTTTCATGGCAAGTACCGGAAATAAATCCGCCCGTTTCTGTCTCATTGTTATCCTGCCTGCATATCCAATTTGTAAACAAGCCCCTTCTCCATTCCATGTCCTTTCCAGTTTCTCCTTGCATTCTATTTCCCATTCCAGCCGGCATGTTTTCTTCTTGTCCATGCCTAACAGCAGCAATTTTTTTTCCATTTGGGAACTAATCACCAGACATTTGTCAATATACTCCTGCCATAAACTATAAGCTCTATAATAGCTTTGGTCATCATTATGCTGCACAGCCACTATCCTGACCAAATCCGGAAATAAACTTTTGGCAATACATGCTGACCAGAATATATTCCATGGGAAATTACATATAACAATACATGGAAGATTTTTTATAATCTCTTTCACCCATTGTCTTATCCGTTCTTTTTCATCGCGGACTTCCTTATAATTCAATATTTTTGCCGGAAAAGTTACATCCATAACACCAGTGCCTGCCGCATCCGTAGTCAGATACAGTCCCTTGTGCCCCCTTGTTTTCAAATCCCCTGCCAAACCATATACCCATGCCTCAACCCCTCCCAGAACCATGCCATTATGCAGGTCAAACAAGATTCTTCTTTCATCCGGAAGATTTTCCGGTTTTACCTCCTCCCAAAACCATGTGGGTTCCGAAACCGCATAATGAAAAAGAAGGTTTAATAAATCATGATCGCCTGCCACAATTTTGTTTCTTTCCACTCCGAGCGCCGTCAGCTGCCGGTATATCTCCTCTTGCCTGTTACAAGTAATACAAATATGGGTAAAAGACAGCATTTCCAGTTCATCCGGATGGTGAATCATGATGCCTTCACATGATTTTCCTTTCATCTCCATGGCATTATCCAGTATCCCTTTGGGCACTATGCCTATTTCCTTACAAAGCTTTACCCAGTACTGTCCTTTTTTTCCGGCTCCGAAAAATAGCACTTCCACTCTTTTACATGTCCTGCCGCCCATATCACTTTTCCTGCCTTCACTTCTCTCTCAAAATACCTGCTTTGGGGGCCTGAAATCCCTTTCCTGGTATTTAGCATTCCCAAACTGCATACCCTATGTTTGTCATATCGTCAATACTCCTGATATCCCCCATGTCACTACACTTTTCTACCAGTTCTGCCTGATCCATTGCATTTATCACGGCATTTGGGAGATCCGAACTAAAACCGTCTTCTTCTGCCGGAAAGCTTCCATGATATTCCATAAAGAAATCTTCTGCTCCCTTCTGAATTTCAAGCATATGTTCAATATCTCTTTTTGTCCGATATTCTTTGGCATATATAAAATTACCGTCTAAATCCATACCAATGATATTTGTTTCCGGGGATGAGAAACAGTACTCCAGCAATGTCCGTTTCTCATTGACATCATCCAGACGCAGATAATTTCCCCGATCCCTATAAAATGATTTTATTTTTCCCAGTTTTCGTGTATTATGTATTTTTCCCAGGTAAAGCCCACACAGTGTATATGGGATAAATTGTTCCAAAAGATACTGGACAGTTCCCCTACAGTAAGAATCAAACAAACCATATTCCGCGCCTTCGCGTAATCCAAGCCCTCTCATATACAACAAATATTTTTCCCTGATGACTGCTGACCGGCGAAAAATTATTTCCTTGTGCATCATAATATATTCCCGGCTATCCATGCCCTCACGGAAAAGACCTATCTCTTCCTTTTCCAGAAGAAACCTTTTCATTAACAGTTCCTCCGGAGAATAGACATCATCATAGCCAAGAAAGAAATCAATATTTTCCTCTGTTGTCAAAGATGCCACATAACATATCTTTCTGGAAGTTTTAAAATAAACCGCCTCCGGTAAACTCCCATCCACATTTTTCCTATACCAGCAGTACAGCTTATAAAACAGATATCCGTCCCTGGTGGGAAAGAGCATGCCAGCCAGTTTATTTTTTTTAATCTCCCTGCATAACCAGTCAAAGTATGCAACTACATACATCCCGAGGAACTGATATCCCCATTCCTTATAAGTTCTGACCTGAATCATTCCCTTTCCTTTATTTAATGCAAAGGGACTGTTTAAAATTTTTGAAAAAAGTAATCCCAGGGCATTCTGCTCGTCCTTGGAGTACGCATATTCAGTCAGATTCCTTAAATTTGACATTTTTGACAAGCTGAACGCGGAGCGTATGATGAAGGAATTAATACCTTCTTTCACAAAAGCAGTTCCATCCGCATTCTCGTTGTCTCCTATGTGCAGACATTTTCTACCCATGACCATTTTGCTATAAATATGTGCCAGTCCAAACGCTTTCCCGCACTGAAAGTCACAAGATACCATAAGCTTTTCATATCCGATTATCCCGAGTCCGGAAAGCAGTTTCCCCAGCACCGGCTCTGGCAGGTACATGTCTGAAATCAGATATACTGTTTTTCCCTGGGAAACTGCATACCGGAAAATGTCTGCAATTTCTTCTCTCAGGATCAGCATCTGTCTTTCCATCTCAATTTCCAGCTCCAGCAGTCTGTCCCGCTGCTGATCTGTCAGCTGCAAAACATCTTGCAACATGCGGTAAATCCCAAAGATATTTCCCTCATATACATTATGATGTTCCGCGTAAATTCTTCTGTCCGCAAAAGAAGAAGCTGAAATATCCAGTCCTTTTGCCTGCTGCCCAACCAGGTAAAATATATCTGCCGGGCGAAGCACTTTTCTCATAACCAATGTATCGAACACATCAAAACTGATTACATCATGCCTGTTGATTTCTTCCCGCAGTCTTTCAGCATTCATCCCAAAGTACATTCTGCCCTTTGGATTAAACTTTACCGTTTTTCCGGCATACCACTGTATGAGATTCCTTCCATTAAGCCCTCTCAGCAGAATACCATTCTTTTCACAAAAATCAGAAATCCTCTCTGTTATTATTTGATAATTTGTCACCCTGGCGGCTACTACAATCTGAGACACCCCGGCCTGCAGGACTTGGTTTTCACTCATAAAAGGTTTTCCGCAAAACAATGTACCTGCCTGCCCGGCAGCCATTACACCTTCAATCTTTCCATAAAACCCGCAATTCAGTAACAGCCTTGCAACAGCACCTGCACCATAAATAACCGTTTTCCTTTCATGAGTCAGCAGCGCAAACTGCTCCAGTACCTGCCGTTCTTCCTGGGTATAGAAATATGGAAAAAGCCACTCATAAAGATGATTCTCTTCTATAAACCGATGTTCTTGTTCGTCCAGTTCATCATGTATCAGGTGTCGGAGAATTTTGTCCGCCACTTGTTCTTCCCCATATTCTGACTTTAAATATGACCGTGCCAGTATGCTGTCAAACTTGTCTGTCGCTATCTTCATTGCTTCCATATATATTTTCCTTTAATACCAGCCACCTCAAATATAGCCTCATATTGCGCCTACATGTCTGCTGCATTCCTTATCACACGCTGTATTCTGGCATTTGTACAGATAATCTGCCTGTTTTTCAGGCCAATTTCCAATAACTTTTGGCCAACGCGTAATTGCTCCTCCTGGTCCGCCAGACCTATTACAACGCAAACCGTATCCTCATACTCTGTCTCCCTATATGGATAAACCTTAATTCCGTCTACCTCATCAACATTTTGGCAGATATTCTCCACCACAAAAGCCTTGAACCTTTCAGGCTCACAATGTCTTTTCAGCACCTTATACATCCGTCCTGCCACACATCCGGCCCCATAGATTATAATACCAGGAAACTGCATCACATCTTCTATCCAGCTTTTCAGGCTGTTCTGATCATCCTCATCTTCCCATTTACCAGTCTCATCTTCAAATATCATTCCATCTGAGAAAATCTTTTCTTTAAGTGACTGAGCTTTTCCCTGATAATGACTGTATATCCTCAGTAAATTCCGAAGCTGTCCGTCATTTCCTCCATTCCCATTCGCATTTTGGCATAATCCATCCTGCGCATATTCCTGATTCGCAATATCACAATACCGTGTTTTCACCTGCACCACTGGTACATCACTTAACACTTCCATTATCTTGAGCCAGATGTCATCCGCATATGGACAGTATCGGGTGATATACTCCGAATGAAAAACTTCCGGTTTGAATATATGGGGCGGATACAAAACACCGCCACATCCCACTGCAAAGAGGTCCATCCGCGGAACATCCACATAGTGCAGGCATTTGTCCCACCATTTCTGATAAGAAGCAATATTGCCTTCCCTGTCGGATGTAATCAAATGGGACCGTCTGGATAATACGCATCCGGGGAACCGATCTATATTCCTCACAAAATCCTCTATCATAAAACAATCATAGTAAAAATCATCATCTACAGTAATGACATAATCATCAGGGTATTCCTGCAATGCATACAAATATTTTTTATGGGATTTCATATCACCCTGGCACCAGTGTATTTCAAATCCAGAGGCAGAATAAAAAGAGAAGTCAACGGGAACTTTCCTTCCCTCAAACTGTTCTTCCGAAAGATATAGGATAATTTTGTACGGCTTACATGTCTGACTGACCAGGCTGTCCAGTACCCTTGTTATCCCACTGATTCTTGCCGGATAAGATGTAAAAGACACAATTACCTGTTTCATGCTGACACAGCATCCTTTACACCAATTTTGATTCTGTCATGCATAATCCCGTATTCCTGAATTAACTTATCTTTCATCCGTGCGGCCTCTTCCTCATTGTTAAACATGATCAAAATATAATCATAGTCATATTGAGAAAGCAATTGGCAGTTAATTACCGGTTTCCCCTCAAAATATTTTATTTTCCTTTTATCTATGAAAGCTTGTACATCATATTTTTTTAACAACTCTTTCTTGTTTTTCCTATAATATCCTCCAATTCCCCACACAATTGCCTTCATTGCGCATGAATCTTTATATGCAGGCTGATGTCCATATCCGTTATATAAGTCCGCAAAGGCCAGTTCTTCTCTTATTGATATATTCAGGGAATCTGGTAACAGAAAATGATCCTTCATGACATCCGTTAAAGCAATATTCCATTTTTGTTCCACCCCACTGTGCAGTCCTGTACCGTCAAAGCCAATGTTCTGAATTAAATTTTTATACGGATTAATAAAATAGCCTCCCCGTTCTATCACGCATAATCCCCAGAACACATCCCATGCATCACACTGACATTTTAATGTGGCACACAACATATCTTCCAAATCAGTTCCCCAGATCCCCAGCCTTTTCGCAGCTTCTTGGTTCGAGTATATTCTCTTTAAAATATCATAATCCCTTGAATAGTATTGCCAGCGGTTTTTCCATGTTCCCCACCCAGATGAGCATGTTCTCCCACAGGCATAAACATCTGAGCTTTCCTGAGCCGGTAAATCCAGGGGCCAGGCATACCCACTAACCCCCCATACATTCTTATCATACTTATACGTTTCAAGACAATCCACCGCAAAACGTATAAAATTAATGTGCGGTACGCAGTCATCTTCCAGGACAATAATTGCATCATGTCTATTCAATACATATGCAATGCCGTTCTCTATGGAAGTCGCGCAACCATTGTTACACGGATAAGTAATATACGAATATTCCATCCAGTTTATTGCATGTATAACATCCCGGACCTTGTTCCAGTCCTCTCTGTCATTTTCACAAGCCAATCCATCCTGAAACAAATATACATTCTGCAAACGTATATTTGTTTTCAATGCGTCCAATGTCTTTTGTAAATGAATTGGCCTATTGTATGTAAAAATTGCAAGTGCAATATCCATGTGCTTTTCTCCCTGCCAGCTTCTATTTGATTTTCGTTGATAATTAAACTTCACTTATCCCTCTTTCAAGTATTCAGATCACTTCTAATTTGTTATTCCATTGTATAATATTGCTGTTTCCTCCTCCTTAAATCCCAATAGTATTTCTAAAGTCTATTATTTCCAATACCCTCTTTTTCTGAGTTAAATTTACCACATCATCATAAATGCCCTTTCCAGTTACAATTATTATTTCCACTCCTTCCAATCCATACTGTGGACTTTTTACCTTTGTCCCACCAATTACTTTTCCCTGTTTCTCATCATTGATATCAAGCAATACATCAATTTTAATTTCATTTTCATCACAGAATATTTTTAATGCTGTTCCACACTCACCAACACCCCATAACGCGGTCTTCCTATTATTACATTCAAGGTTCTCCAGCAATTCTTTAATTTCCTTTTCAAAACAATATAATTTAAATAAATATGGGGAATTTGTTTCGGTCCACAAATTTTCGCTTTCATAATTCATCCACTGATTCCATTGACTTTGCATGTATGGTGATATCCTGGAAAAATATTCTTCCTGATTCTTCCTGAATTTCTTAATTCCTTCTTCTCTAATAAAAGTATAAAACTCCTTCTTCTGGCTGATATTTTTTGTAGTCTTGTATATGGAAAATAAAGTCCAAAATGACTCAACATAAAAGTATTCATAATACAAATGAAAAAGATCACGTTCTACTAACTCTTGCCGGACCTGATCCAATGCATAAAACAGACACATGGGATTTTCATTGTTTCCTATTTTTGTTGTTTCATCATGCTTTCTATAATAAGCCATTACCCTGTCTACATCTAAAACAATCATTTTTTTTGCCAGGAAAAAAGACATCAATACAAAATACACATCATTGCAACATGGTAAATCCTGAAACATAATTCTGTTTTCTCTGATAAATTCTGTTCTATATAATTTGTTCCAAGGCGCTGTATTGAAATATGTAAAATCACACAATTTCATATCTGTCAGACAAAAGCAATTGCAGCAATATGCTTTTTTGAAACGTTCATCATGGGATACTTTTGCTTTAATAGGTATTTTCTCAGACTGAAACGGCATAAAATCGAAATAGACCATATCAGCATCTTTGGACACAATTGTTTCATATGCCATTTCCAACATGATTTCATCAAAAATATCATCTCCATCCAAAAAAATGATATAGTCTCCAACAGCTCTAATCATCCCCATATTTCTTGAATATGCTGCACCTCTTCGTTCCTGATTCATGAAACACTTAATTCTGCTGTCCTTATTTTTATATAAATCCAGAATTTCCTGTGTGTCATCATCTGAATGGTCATTAACACAAATTAATTCATAATCTGTAAACGTCTGCATTTTTACAGAGTCAAGTGTTTCCCTAAGATATCTGCCGGCATTATATAAAGGCATAATAATTGAAATATTTGGAGTTTTCATAAATGTTTCTCTCCTATCGCCAACGTTTTCTCCCATTGCATAAAGCTGCCTACTGTAAATTAATTAAAATGTCACAATATCACATATCATTTTTTTCATGCTAATACATTTTAAGCCAGGATTTTCGTAATTCTTCAGTTGCGCTGCAATGGTATTCTCATTTCTAAGCATCGCTATGATTACATATCCTTGAACATTTTTTAAATTATTTGGATTCAAAACTTGAATCCCCTCCTGAAATGTATCCCATTTTTGAGGATTATTATCTATAAACGCTCTAACGGAAATATTATTTTTTCGAAATATCTCTGCAATCTCTTTTCCATAGTATCCTGCACCAAATATGTACACTCCTTCTTCTATTTTGGGAAACTTCTCCACAATTACTTTTCTGCTATTACAATCATTGTTTTTTATCTTCAAGATTTTCTGCTTCAACAATTCTGACTCTTTCCTAAACTCTTCTTCTTTCGTATATTTTCTTTTGGCAAATTGTAAATTTTCCGTATATGCAGATTCCTCTATATGTGCTTTGCAATATTCCAAAAAATCTTTCCCAGAGTCAAATACATCTCTTATTTTTTCATCATCTCTCCATTCATTAATGTCTAATACATAACAGCCAGGCACATTCGTTATTTTTCTTGTTCCGGCAAGTAATAAAAAAATAATTTCATTCTCACAGTTATACCCTTTTATTATTTTTATAATATTCTCGTAATTGTTTTGTATATATTCCGCTTCTTTATCTCCTGTAACAGATCGTATAAAACATACAGGTTCTTCAATGCTGTCCCTAAATCTTTGTATTCTTCGCTGGTATTTTTCATATATCTTTGAATATTCCTTCTTCAGACTAAGTTCAATATCATGAGGAAATATCAAATTATACTTCATATCACGAAAAGTCGTGATTGACGTTTGTTCCAGGTTGTCATACTCCAGAAACTCAGCAAAATTTGTTTCCATTTGATAAAGTACCCCCCCGAAATCCAGAGAAGAAACCCAGTCAAAGGGATACGCAAAACTACGTAATCCATGCTTTTCCATGGAAGCAGCAGTTCCGCAGTACCATCCTAAAGATATATAACTTTTAAAGATCTTTTTTTCTCTGTACATACAAGTCTCCTCACTAATACAGATATTATCCTTCCACATAATTTTCTACGCTACTATAAACACGCTTTTAAGGATTTCCATATTTTTATTATTCAAATATTCAACGGCTTTTTCTTGTCCTGACATAAAGCCAATAAAGACAGCGATATCTCCCTGTAGGACCATGGCTTCCTTTTTGATTACATCAATACCTTCAAAATATCCTGCCTTGTTTTCATCCACAAAGGCTCTGATATGAATTTCTTCCATAAAAGAGTCCAAAATAATTTTTGTTAATCTTCCCCACTTTCCCGCACCCCAGATATAACATTCCTTTGCTGTTATTTTATCCCTTATCTGCATAAAATAGAGCATTCTGCTATATACTTCCTCTGCATCCTCCCTTGTTATTCCAGTCTTTTTCACTCTCCTTATCAATGGCTCAATCTGTCGTTTCAATTCAGCATGAAATGTTATCTCACCAGACTGTAATGCAGGCTGACTTAACATATCATGGTATAAATCTGATAATTGTTTTTTCACCGCTTCACCCGAAAAAAACTGATCATATGTTTTTCTGGCATTTTCAAGCAAACTATACAGATTACCATTGTTATGATCACCTAATAATTTTTCTATTGTTTTTGCCAATGAATCCGCAGAATAGCCTTCCGTGATATACGCATTTGTTCCATTGTTTAAAATTTCCGGCACTCCTGCAACTGGTGTTGAAATAATAGGTATATCACATGACATTGCTTCTACAATAGAAGCCGGAAAGGATTCCCTTTTACTCCCACAGACAAGAACATCAATTTGTTCATAAAAGCTACTCATATCTTCCATGAATCCCAGTAGTTTAATACTATCCTGCAAATGATGACTCTTTATATATTCTCTACATTCATCCCCATATGCCGATTCCCTGGAGCCGGCAAGTAGCAGCCGTATCCTCCTGCCCTGTTTTATCACTGTTTCAACTGCTTTAATCACTTCTAGCTGATTTTTATACTCACAGAGTGTTCCTGATGTTCCCAATACCATAGTTTCTTTATGGCATTCCAAATAATTTTTATTAACTTTTATTCCACTGTATACCCTGATACACTTTCCACTGCATTGTAAATATTCTTTCCATTTCTCTAAGAAAAACACGGAATCACTTGATACATACCGGGGAAGAATTTTACTATATGGAATCTGCCATTCCCATGCATCAAGTGAATATATATTCATAACATGAGGAATCTTACATTTTCCTGCCACATACTCAACTGCGGGATTCATTTGAACACTGTGTAAAATATCAATTTTTTGATTCGTCACAAAGTTTTCGATTTCCCTGGCGGCATCAAGGTATCCCACAGCATTAATACGCCTGATACTGTACGCGGCATCATATTTCATAATTTTATAGTTCAGACACATATCATTGCATTTTTTCTGAAATATTGTATTGTACTTACCATTAATGTCACATGGCAATATGACAGTAACCTCATTTACGGAACTCATAAGATATGCCTGCATAAATAAAGTTTGATCTGCGCCTCCTACAAATTCATTGACAGCACTCAAAAAATATGCGATATGTAACTTTCGGTTCATGATGTTCTCCCCAATGTTTCAAAATGCATCAGATAACTTTATCCGCAATTTCCCTTAAGTCAGTCCATTCTATCCCTATGTTCTCCATTTCGGATAATTGTTTACAAATTTTGTCCGCATGATTCAACACTGCAACTATGATATATCCATTGTAAGTCTTCAAAATTTCTGGTGACTTTATGGTAATCCCCTGCTGTTCTGTTCCCCATTTTTTTGTATTATTATCCACAAAAAAATGAACCGGAACAGCTACGGAATTCAATACTCTATATATCCGTTCTCCCCAGATACCCGATCCAAATATTACAATGCCTTCCGCAATATCCAAAAATCTGTCCTTCACAGTATCTACTATCTTTGCCGGATTTGTTTCCGCAAGATACCAAAGCTTAAAAGATCTATATCTTTCTTCTATCTGATTTAAAATCAATTCTCTGTTCTTACTATTGGACACATATTTTAACGATATTTCCTTATTTTCTTCCGCCAGCTGATTTAATTTACCTGCACTGGTACTAACCCCACCTTTTCGGAAGCTTCCCATTATACTGTCTATATAAAAAAAATGAACCCCATTCGTATAACATCGCAACAGCCAGTCATAATCAGCTGCTATTTGATAATCTATATCAAATCCCCCATATTGTTCAAAAACCGTTTTCCTGGTAAATACAGAAAGATGCGGAAGCATATTATAATAAATTTGCTCATACTCAACTTTTTCATTTTTGAAACCATTTGTTTTTGTCCTACTTCCATCTTCTTCAACAACCCACACGATACCATGCGTAAGTTCTGCGTCTGTGCTGTTAAAGCATGTCACAACTTTCTCAATTGTGTCGGGTTCATACCAGTCGTCACTATTTGCAAATCCGATTATATCTCCCGTGGCAAGCCGAATCCCTTTATTCATTGCATCATAAATACCTTTATCCGGTTCACAAATAACATGGTCTATATACTTTTGGTACTTTTTTATTATTTCCAGAGTACCATCCGTGGATTTCCCATCTATAATGATGTATTCGATATTTGTATAGGATTGCGCCTTTATGCTAAGAATCGTCTGTTCTATTGTCTTCACGGCATTATATGACACCGTAATAATGCTGACTTTCATGATCTCTTCCACTTTTATAAAACTCCCATTCAAAAATCATATGTATACCCGTTCCCTGAATCCGCATTCCCTCCAAATACATTTTCCTAAATGATGCAAAACTCATATCACCGCAATTTTGTTAATTTTGTTTTCTCTTACAATATCCTCAAACAGCCTTTTATGCCTGTCAACATACTGTTCAAACGAATATCTGTCCTTCACATAATGGTACCCCTTTTCCTGTCTTTCCAGCAAATTTTCCCTGGACATATGCAATGTTTCTATTGCCTTCGCCAATTCCTCTGCTGACTTATACGCAACTGCTAACCCGCACTCAGGAGCATTGATATTCTCTTCTACGGCAGTCCCCTGAAAACATATCACTACACATTTACATGCCATCGCTTCTATCGCCATTAGACCAAAAGACTCTGCAAGTGAAGGCATCACAAATATGTCGCAGCTGTCCAGTATTTTCATTAATTTTTCTCGTTCCCCCACAAAACCATGCTCCGCCACTTCATACATTTGGCATATATCCTGCGGAACGTCACCATTTCCCACCGCTTCCAGTTTATAGTGACTTTTATCTTTTAATATTCTCAGCGCATCATACAGAAGGCTGCATCCTTTGACATAGCCAGTCTCACTTCTAAAACCGATAGTCACCTTATCCCCTCTATTTATCCAGCTTTCTTTGCTTTCATCTCCGGTACAGATGCCAAAAGGTATAATATGTATTTTGGTAAAGTGACATGTCAGCGGGCTCAGCTCAATTTGCTTTTTCATCCATTTAGAAGCCACAATAATATGCGGGTTAATTTCTTTTAGAACCTTTTTCTTTACATTCCACATAAAATTGACATTATCTTTTAACATTGGAAAGTAGTCATCATCTAAGTTATGACATTCCTTACACTCATCTTTCCATTTTTCGCATTCCAATGGGTGCACACAGTTCCCGGTCAGTATCCAGGGGTCATGAATCGTCCAGACACAGTTTTCTTTCATCAGCTTCGGATAATCTAATATTGAGAACATTTGATGATATGGAAAGTGGTAATGCACAATATCTGCCGTTTTAAATTCCCTGAGTTTCATCAGGTGCTCTGCGTAAGGAAATAAAATATTGCTTACGGCCAGCTGTTTTTCCACATACGAAATTTCTTGCCGTATTATTTCATCAACATTTAATTGCAGTACTGTGGAAACTTCACTTTGTTTATCCAATACTACTTGCTTTGCATCAACATTTCTTTCAATCAAACCCAGATGCAGATCATAGCCATTAAAAATTCTTCCAATTATATCAGTATTATTAACTTCTAAGACTCGCATCCTTTTGCTTAATTCCATCCCGAAACTCCATATCCCGCATTAAATTGTTTAAAAGTGGTATTTTCTGAACATCTTCACTCCAATTTGATAATTTTATCTTTTCCAAATAAAATTTAGCCTGATCTACATCTTCTAATACCGGCAAAGACTTTTCATACCGCTCCTTATACTCCGTCCAGGTTACTACATTTTGAATCCCATCCTTGTGTAATGTGTGGATTATGTCTTTTGATTTCTTGTTTGAAACAATAACCAGGGAAGTTTTATCTCCGGTCTTTAAAAACTCTTTATAACTCAGGCATTTTCCTCCTGCCAGTACTGTCCCTTGTTTTGTTTCATCATTATCAATAATACACTCCACATTTATCCCGAAATCCCTAAGGGAAAAAAAGGCCTCGATTCCTTTCACTCCCCTCCCATATATACATATCCCGCTCATCTTCCGGCCTTTCATTCATAAGAAACAAAGTCTTCAAAACATGGGGTCCCTTTGCATATATGCCAGTCAATTTCCTTTTTTATACAATACCGGCACAAGGAAACTTTTTCTTTCATTTTTTCATTTAGTTCTTCACAGGACTGAAATTCATTCAAGTCATATATTCCATCCTGTGGAAAGTCTGCATGAAATTTATCATTTAACTCCTTTATATACAACAGTGTCGGACATCTTGCTATTTTTCCTTCCTTGATATTCACACATCCATCAGATATACAAATATTGTCATAACAACTATTTAAATTAACCGTCAGGGGCAAGTTAAACTTCTGCTTTCTATCATATTGTCGTATTGCATAATCAATCTTATATTCTTTTAATCTCGTTATGATTTTTGACCTGATACAGTATGTAGGTTCATATTCAGAAATTGTAACCACAATATTATTTTCTTTTATAGCCTCCATTAATTCCTTTTTAACATGGGGAATCAATAATCCATTTGTGACCAGCTGAATATCTGCATTGGGCAGTAAATCACGTGCTTTCTTCAAATAAATTGCTAATTCGGGATTCAGCAATGGCTCCCCTCCCAAAATATAAAACGAAAGAATTTTATTTGAAACGGAACAAATTTTATCTATATCAGCAAGCCGTTTCTCCGTATTTGGAAGTTCCCTTTTATAAATCGGAGAAAAGTGTATACATCCGCTGCAGTTCAGATTGCAGTAATCTGCCGCGTGGATTTCTATGTGCGGTATCATCTCCTTCGCATCATCTGCCAGGAGTTTACATTCATATGAAAAAAAGTCTTCCGGCCCATAAGTATCATTGTCCTTTGCCAGATAGAAATAGCAAGTTAGTTTTCCTTCTCCTTTTTGTAATAGATTGGTATATATATCAACAGCCGCCTTTCTGGATGCCACTGCTATTACTATTGGTATATCCTTTTCTCCGGAAACGGTACACACATTCTCAGCACTGATAATCGGAAGCCCCAGATAAGTTCCGCTCTTTCTGCCATCAATGAACCCGGCTACTTCCACTTGATCATTGTAAAACTGCTCGATTCTCCTGAATGCGTGTCTTCCTTTATCCCCTGCTCCATATATATATACTTTCATATTTAACCCCATTTCTGCGCGGCCTTTTGCGCATGTCAGTTTTGTGGATGCCGCACAGACACAAACTTGGGATTGAAAATTTTCAATTTTCAATCTTTACCCTTCACATTAAAGTTGTACTGCGGCTGGAATAGGTTTTGCATGTACACTGTTTCCATTGCAGTAATAACATGCATGAAACAGTTCTTTTTCTTTCAACAACGTGTTCAATTCTTTCCTTTTTTCATGTATATCAATGATTCCTGTAAAATCAACACTTTCTCCTTCGGCATTCTTAAAAGCACCGATTCCCTCTCCATGTGCGGCTCTGGGACAAATATATAATTTTCCCCTATAAAAAGAAGGACATTTAGCATTATCACACATCATATATATTCTTTTGACTGTATCAGGGTTATAATCCCTAAACTCTGTTGTACCCATGTTTCTCCATTCACAATACTCATGTGTGTAATACTCAATTCCATATTCCGAGCATTTCTGTTCCAGCTCATAAACCTTCGTACTGTAAATTCCATAGTTTGACATATGAAGGACTACGCCATTCTTTTTTATTTTCTCAAATATCAGATCATCCGGAACAATAGTTGAATTTGTATATATCACAATTCTTTTTACTTTATCCAGCTTCCCGCACAAATCCAGCAGGGAACTTAAATAAGGATAAACAAAGGTTTCCCCGCCTAAAAGCCTCAATTCATACAGTTCGTCAATGGTATCCAGGAAATTTCTTAGTGGGTTTTCTATTTCTTCAAGACTAACATGGCGCGGCTTCTGGTAATAAGGAATCAGACTTCCACAGTCTTTGCATCTCAAATTACAATACTCTGTAACTACCAGATCAATATTTCTTAGAGTGAATTTGTCATTCGCCAGACTTTCCAGGTTAAATCGGTAGCCGCCACTGTTTCTTATAATATCTTTGGAATACTCGGATATGTTTTTGTCATCAATTCTTGTTTCTAACAGTTCGGAAATACTATAAAAATTTTGCACGCCTTCCTTTGACAGAAATTCTGCCATTTCATTCAGATAATTTACACTTGCCAGTAAAACTGCTGCGTTATTTACTTTTTTTATTTCATCTGGTCTGATCACAGGTAATCCGCACTTCACCGTTACCGTTTCATTTCTGTCCGCAAAGCAATAAGTACTCACCCCCCATGTCTTTAAGGCATTAAACGCTATTTCGCCGTATATTCCGGCTCCATAAATTATAATATTCTGGCCTTCAAAATAATCTTCTTTCTGATATGCTTTAATTATCATAGCAAAACCTCACCCTAACATATAAACAATGTGTCACAGTACTGGCATCTCTCAACTTCTTTTCTTCCGTTAACCAAAAGTTCCCTTACCTTTTCGAACCTGCGCCCGAACCAGACCTGTTCTATACTTTCTTTGTTTAGATCTCCCATAGTACATTTTCCCAATGCGTCATTACAGCACAAAGAAACTTTTCCATCCGGCCTTACTATCATTTGTTTATATGGCAACAGACAACTGGCCTGCGGGTATTTCTCGCAATGCTCCGCATTGGGTGAATCTCCTCCCCGGCTTGTCAACACCTCATTTATTTTCCTTAACACAATTGTTACTTTCTTTTTTAACTCTGTATGTTCTTCACAATACTCTGCAATTTTCCTGCATGGCGCTATGAGGCTTAACTCATCATTATAATTATCTATAATAAGTTCATCTAAATAAGGGATAATTTCTAAAAACTTATCAATTGTCAACAATGTACCATTCGTACACAGATGTGTTCTGGCATACGGTAAATGTTCTCTCATATATTTTTGGAATTTTATGATTCTTTCATCCAAAAAGGGTTCATTATTTGAAAATAGCGCAATTTTCCCTCTATAGTTCAAGTTTTCCAATTGATGAATGATAGAATAGAATAATTCCTCTTCCATCTTTTTATACGGTCTTGTATCTGCATTCTTATTTACCGGGCAGAATCCGCACACACCATTGCATCTGTTTACAGTTTCAATTTCAATATGGTTAAATAAAGGAATTTTACTCCCTGTCAGTTCTGTTACCTTCTGATTAATGTCCTTTATTTTTAGCTCATCCCGTTGGTCTACTTCGTTTTTATCCAATTGACTACTATATGGATTAAAAACCACTTCCGGAATATCAAAATAGGAATTTTCCGAATATATTTCAAAATCTGTTATTCCCATACCTTCCAGTTGTGCTGCCATTGACTCTGAATGTCTGCTGGCAATTATAACTTTACACTCTGTCGTGATTTCTGATAAAACACTTGGCGCTTTTATATCTAGTCCATTCAGTTTTTTTCCGTGGATATGTTCATTATTGTCAATAAAAAAGAGTACATTATCTATCCCGTATTTTATGAATGCTCTTTTTCCCATGTTCCCCGCACCAAAAATGATTATTTTTTTCATAATCCAGTCATATCCTTTATATTATTCGTCATTTTTTTGTTCCCGCATTTATTCCCGCGAACTTCTATATTAATGTACAATTTGATATCTCTTTTTTAAATAACTCAAATGCTTTCTTTTCTTTTTCACTTGCCCAGCTACTTTCAAAATGATGAACGGCAACTGTATGATCTGAATAATTTTTAAACACAAGACCGGAGTCCGGTGATAAAACTTCCGAAGGATACACTATAATACCATCCCTTTTTTGATAATGGTTTCTAAGATCAAAACCAAGCTTTTCAAAAACCGGATTTTGGTATTCATTACACATTTTTAAATTCATTTCCCCATTTGGCTGGTAAAATGACTGATCATCATAATAATCTCTTAATTCTCTAATGCATGAATGTCCTTTGATTGCACCAAACCCCAATCCCATCGCTATCTGAAAATTACAGCTAAACCCGCAAAACATCTCGTCTTTCAACAACTTATCCAAAGGTGCCAGCAATTCCACATCTGTATCCAGATAAATGCCGCCTTCATTATAAATAATGTCCAGTCTGGCATAATCCGGCACAAACCCCCATTTCTTACATTCATACGCCTCCCGCATATAGCGGTTTTTAGAAATATCATAATTGCTTTCATCCCATCGTATGATCTCATAGTCCGGGCAATACTTATACCAGCTTTCCATGTATCTTTTCAAATGATCTGGAATTTCTTTCCCTCCAAACCAGCAATAATGTATTTTTCTTGGGATTTTTTCCTCACCTTCTGTAAAAGAAAAGGGACTGGCTTCATAATAATCACGCATCAGCACTCCGGCATAGCAGTCTATATCGTCCAATGCCCTTATCATATTGATATGTTTGATGATTTCCCCGGCATATGCCGTAGGGGTAATAAATATTGAAATGTTTTCCCCAAGATTTGCATTCTCAGCCAGTCTATCCAGCAGCGCGTCTTCTCTTGTCACCAGGTACCTGACACCTTCTACCTCAAATTCTTTTCCCCAGAGTCTCTCATCCTTGTCAACAATAAACAGAATATCAAGGCCTTCACAGAATGTCCGTATATAATAAGATGCCAGCCTTCCTGCACCCCATAATACAATCTTTTTATCCTTTACATTTTCCCGGAAATGTCTGTAACCTATATTTAATATTCTGGCCATGCTGTTCTCCCCACTCTTTACACTGCGTACAGTACAGTCTCCACATCTCCAAAGGAATAATGTCTTAAATAAAACACATAATCGGAACGAATCTCATGTATCAGCTGCGGCAGTTCCCATATATCTTCCGGTTTATGATATACACAGATTGCCAGTTTCGGCTTGTATTTCGCAATCATATTCCTTGCCCCTAAAATTCCCTGATATTCTGCCCCTTCAACATCCATTTTTATAAATGTCACCGGCTCCACTGACACTCTGTCAATACTGTCTACCTCAACCGAAACATCTCCGGATTCAGAAATAGCCGAACTGGTTCCGTCCATTTTAAATTTTAGTTCCTTTGCTTCGCTCCATAACCCCTTTGGTATCAGCTTGTATGGTATCCCACTATCTTTCAGTTTTCTCTTGCATCTCTCCTGGTTTTCCGCATCAGGTTCCCACGCATATACATGCCCCCCCTGACCGGAGCACCATTTATAAAAATTCACTGCATTATTACCATCAAAGCATCCTCCATCCACAAACACTTCTTCCGGCACCCGTCTGTTTTCCAGCTGGGGCAGATCAAAATATTGCAGATGATTTAATTTTTCATATTCCATTCCCAGATTCACAATGTTTTCTTCCTGAAATCCTTCTGCCAGCAACTGTTTGAAGATTTCCCCATGATAACGAAGTGTAGAAATAATTACCAGTGCCTCCCCATGCTTTTCCTTCAATTCCTGTATGTCAATTACCGGTAATCCTCTGTATTTCTGCCCGGCACATTTGTTATCCACCAGACAGTCAAACTTTATATCCTCATAGACACGAACCAGACGTTTTCCCACACTCCCCGCCCCGAAGATCACCTTTTCCCGGGAACTTTGCTTCAGTCTCTCGTACATTTCCTTTCCACTGGGTATCGTGCACACCACATTTCGGACAAACTTCATATCCCCGGTCAGACTGTACAGCAGCCTGTTTTCATACACTTCCCTGGACAGATCATCTCCCAGTAATTGATATACCGTTTTAATTTTATCTGGTTCCATATTAACCTTCTCCCTGAAAAATACCCTGCTGCTATCTTCTTATATTGTCGGTGCTCCCACTACAATGACAAAGTCCGGGGCTTCATGACTTAACAGCTATAGAGCATACAGCACTGTATCATTGTCCGCAAAAGAATAGTGTCTTAAAAAAAACTTATATTCCGGATTCATTTCATGTATCAGCCAGGGCAACACCCACATATCCTCCGGTCTGTGATAAACACAAACCGCCAGTTTTGGTTTATGCGTTTCAATTGTCTTTCTTGCGCCCAGCAGCGCCGGATACTCTGAACCCTCAATGTCCATTTTAATAAATGTTACGGGCCTGTTTGTCAGCCGGTCAATACTGTCCACTTCAATTTTTATATCACCGTCATCCAATATCATGGAACTTGTCCCTGCTGTCTTTAATTTCAATTCTCCTGGCCCGCTCCACAATCCTTTCGGAATCAGTTCATATTCCACCTGGTTTTTGTCAAGCAGCATTCTGCACTTCATCTGATTGTCCGGATCGGGTTCCCATGCATAGATATACCCCCCCGGGCTTGAACACCACTTCAGAAAATCAATGGCCGTACTTCCATCATAGCTTCCGCAGTCAACAAAAGTCTCTTTTGAAACGCTCTTTTCTTTTAACTGCGGTAAATCAAAATACTGCAAATGATTCAGTTTTTCATATTCCATCCCGATATTTATAATATTTTCTTCCGGTATGCCTTCATCCAGCAGCTGTTTGATAATTTCTCTGTAATACAATTTTGTAGATATTACAATTGTACCATCGTCGAAACGTGCTCTGTATTCCTTCAGCGAAAGCACCGGTAATCCCTCATACATCGTTCCCGCCCGTTTATTATCGATAAAACATTCAAACGGAATATCCGTGTAGATCTGGGCCAGGTGTCTTCCTACAGTTCCTGCCCCAAATATTCCTATGTTTTTTCCGGTTTTCAGCCTCTTGTAAATTTCTTTCCCTTCCGGTATCGTACACACCACATTCCGGACAAACTTCATATCCCCGGTCAGGCTGTACAGCAGCCTGTTTTCATACACTTCCCTGGACAGATCATCTCCCAGTAAACCATATATTTCCCTGATTTCATTTGTCCTTATCTGTCCTTTTTCCAGTTGTCCCATATTTGCACTCCCTGCACTCTTTAGCGTACATACCAGTCAATATTTCCGGAGTTTTGTCATCTCTTTGATGCTTTCCGGCATATCCCCTTCACCTCTCCACCATGGCAAACAGGCACTTCCGGCAAAGCAGATCCACGGAACCGTCCCCGGCAATGCCCGCGAACACCTTCCGCATCTCAGCGCCTTTTCTGATCTCATCATAGCTGTCGTCCAGCAGATTCCCCAGTACATGCTGCATTCCGTAATCCATATTGCACAAGAGCAGCGTGCCATCCGGCAAAACCACATGGTTATTCAGTTTCGGCCCGCTGAAGCAGCAGGTAATTTTTTCATTGGTCAGAGTCCGTTCCCGTCCGGCCAGTTCATCGCCTTCCAGATTTCCGGCCCTGTCCTGAAGGGAAATCAGAACCTCATATTTCCCCCTGCACATATCCAGGATTCTGGGTAAAGGTGTCGCCTGGGCGCTCATGTCATTAATGAACGGTTCACCGTTTTGTTTTGTGGCATTTATCATCTTTTCCACATTCCGGTAGTATTCTTCCGAGACCGTAATCTTCGCGTAATTTTTCTCGTCTGCCACATGCAGTCCCACAAACTGGAACGGCAGCTTCAGGATTTCGTCCACGTCCTTTTCCGTCGCCCCTTCCAGGGTAGTGTACAGCGAAACATTTCTTCCCGTACCGCACGCCAGCTTCAGCATTTCCGTGCAGTCCGGATTCAGATACGGCTCCGACATTCCTGCGAACATAAAGTCACAGTTGTCCGGCGTATGCCGGAGAAATACATGAAAATCTTCCAGGGTCATCACCCGTTTCCGGTTTTGGTCTGCCCCGAAATACCGTCCCAGCAATACCTTCTGGGGACAGTACCGGCAGTTCACCTTACATCCTATTACCGTGGTGATCTCCAAAGTGGGATTATCCTGCAAATCCCTGGAGCCCCGGTCTTCCGAAATATATTTTCCGCCGTCGATGACCCGGCTGAAATCCATATTTTCCTCTCTTAAATACTGCATGACTTCCCTGGTATAAATATCCCCCAGACCCACAATCACTCCCACATCTTCATCATGCATGACTGTACCTGCCGTCAGGACCGGATACCCCAGCGCACTCGCATTTTCTTCCGGCTGTGTGGCGATAAACCCCTCAATGGGAATCTGGTTTCTGGTGAGAATATGGCATAGTTCCTTCCCCCTAAGCCCGGCCCCATAGATATAAAGCCTGTCCGTCTTTTCTCTTAATTCCTCAACTTCCCGAATAAATTCTCCGTAATACATCCGCTTTCTCCTAACCAGGATTCTATATATTCCAGCCCTGCTCCTTCATGCTTTCGCTTTCACTGCGGCAGATATGGGCTCCTCTTTTCATCTGCACTCCCGTTTTAACATAATTGGTGTTGTCTGCCCCGCACCCGCCGCAAATCCGGCAAAAACTGCTGGTGCCCCTGCTCAGCTCCACGATCTTCCGGCAGGCGGCCTTGTCTTCCGGATCCAGCTTTTCCAGCTCAATGTAATCTTCCGGCCGCAGGGAAAACAGTCCGCTTTGCTCCGCACACCAGGACACATTGCAATAATAAAACTTCCCGTCGTGCAGTGCGTTCCAGTTGGGCCTGCAGCTTTTCAAATGCTCCTCCAGCTGTTCCGGAGTCCTCTTTACCGGCTTCTCCGGAAAGCCGAAATCTGTCCACACAATGGAATTATTCCTATAATAATCAATTCCCAGGGCTTTCACCCGCTCTTCCAGCGCATCCATCCTTTCCCCATAGGAAACCTCATCCGTGTAATCGCTGATGCTCAGGTACATATCATACTTCCGGATGGCCCGGAGCAGGGAATCCGCCGGAACCACTGTGCCGTTTGTAATCACGGTGATCTTTCCGATCTGTTTCCGGTATGTTTCCCCCAGATATACAATAAACTTTTCCAGATCAGGGTTCAAAAAAGTCTCCCCGCCGATAAGTCCGAAATATGTCACAAAATCAATCCGTTCAAAAAACAGATCAATGCTTCTTTTCATTTCTTCAAACGTAAAATTGACAGGTTGTTTATGGTAAGGCATGAACAGATTGCAATGTCTGCAGTTCAGCGTACACTTTGTGGTAATCGTCATGTCCACATGGAACACACAGTTCATCTGCTTCGCCGTCCAGAGCCATTCCGACATGAAATGTCCCACATTACAAAAATCCCGAAATTCTTCCAGTCCCTGTTCTTCCAGAAACTTTGTGATATTCCCGTATGCGGTATGTCCTGCCATGACGACAATTTTGCGCCCCTGCATTTTAGGCCTGGCCTCCTCATAGGAAATAATGGGGATGCCCTTCCACAGCGTTCCCTGCTTTTTTTCATTCTGGTCTATGACAAAGGGAATGAAAAGATCCACGCGCTCAAACAAAGTCTGGCAGATTCCCCCTACAATACCTGCGCCGTACAGGACGACGCTATCTAATTTATTCCAGTCCTCTGTCAGCTTTCCCAAATCACTGCGCATACCGTTTCTCCCTTTTTGTGGTATTTTTCCGATTCTGACACGGCTCGGGCATCCGGGGGCTCTTCCTGATACACCGCTCCCTTTCCGCGTCTGCATCCTCAGTAAAACAACATGGATTCAATCCGGTTCATCATGGCATTGTCATTATAAAAACTTTTCTTTACCCTGTCCGAAAACGTTACGGCCCCGCCAAAGCAGAATCCGTAATACCAGTCCGCAAACTCTGTATCCGGACACAGCCCGAAGGCTCCGAACGTCTCCCAGTACTCACGGATAAAAGCCTTTACCCCCCGGTTGATCTCCTCTTTGTCCTCAAAATACTCCTGGTTCTTCTTTGCCCGGGCACATACGAAACTGCCCGTCTCATCAATCTCCTTCACCATGCCATAGGGTGCCGTCAGAAAACTTTCCAGGAAAATCTGCCGCTTCAGAATCCGGCTTTTCTCTCCTGTCAGGTCATCCTTCCCCTGAAAACAGGCTGTCATTTTCTGGCACTGCGCATTGGGATTGCGTGCCGCCAGACTGGCATTCACATAATATCCCGGCATGTCAAGCCGCCCCAGCCGGTTCAGGTATTTCTGGTTATTTCCATAATAACCCAGATCCACCACCGCACATGTTTCGTCAAGCCCCATTTTCCCGATGTATTCCAGATAATTTTTCCTGACGCGGCAAATATACGCCTTTATCTCTGGCAAATACTTGTCTGCCAGCTCTTCCGGTTCTCCGTTTTCGTTTTCCTCCGCGTCCCGGATGCCGAATCTGTCCTCCAGCATTTCCTTTACACTGCCGGAATATGGCATGGACATATATTCCAGAAGCTCCTCCATTGACGTGATGGATGCCGCCATGGCCAGCTGCCTTGATATGCCCAGATAACAGCAGTTTCGCTGCTCCCCCATCAATCCGCACAGATAATCAAAATCTTCTTTCAGAAAGTATCCGTCCCGGGCCAGAAACACCAGCCTCTCCTTTTTCTCTCTGCGGCTCAACTCTGCCAGCCACAGCAGAAAGGTCAGAATAACCGGGCCAAATACACAATATCCCATTTGATAAGGACTCTCAATCCGTACTTCTCCCTCCGTGCCCTCCAGCACAAAAGGATTCTCAAATAATTCCTTCCACACACAGCCCATGACGGCCGACCCGTAATCGCTGCACACATGCCCGCCGGCTTCCCTCATGGAGGAAGCTTCCAGCAAATCCCACGGGGCGGGCACAAGATAACTTTTGATGCCGTATCCTGCGGGCTCCTCCACATCCGCTTTCCTATGGTCCCCTGCGTGCAGCGCCTGTCCCGCTTCCCCGGAGCCTTCCTTTCCGCGGCCGGCGCCTCCCCTGCAGTCCCCAGCATCAGAATGTCCCCGGTGCCCGTTTCCGCCGTGGGAAGCACATGGCTTTGCTTTCGTTTCCGAAAAATACCGCCACAGTGAGCCATCTTCCTTGGATTTATGTAATATATGGGAAAGAAGGATATGCCCTTCCTGCATGTTGATGCCATACTGCCCCAGAACTTCCCGGTAAAAGGACTCCGGCAGATACATATCGCTGATGATATATACCTCCTTCCCCTCTTCCAGCAATGATTTCACCAGGGAAATCATCTGCCTGCGGGGCGCCAGAAGCTTCTTTTCCAGCAGCAGTTCCTGTGTCCTCATCTCTTCCAGCAAAGGCCGGGGCATCCCGCCCAGTATTTCCATCTGCCGGTACAGTTCTTCCAGGGAATAATATTTCCCCAGCCTTTCTTTGGCCTGATTCCTGAGTTCCGTATAGGAAAATACCCCCTGCCATTTCTCCCGGAACTGTATTTCCAGCAGCCGGAACACGTCCCGGGGACTGCAGACCTTTCTCAGAAATAAAGTATCAAAGAAATCAAAGGATACCACACGGCCGGCTTCCATGCCCTTACGCATGGCATCATAGGACAATTCCCTGAAAGGATTCGCCTGCCTTGCCGTCTCCTTTCTCCGGGCCCGTTCCCCGTTTATGTAGAAAACAGGAATTCCCATGTCCTGAATGCGGCTGTAAATCACATCCCAGTAAGTCTCGGATGTATTGATAATGATCATATCCGCGTCTTTTTCAGCCTGGTCCCTGTCTACCACCGGCAAACCAAATATCCGCTTCCCCACATTGGCGGGATCCTTGTCCATTAATCCCACAAAGCGAAAGTCTTTTACCCCGTTCACCAGTGTGGCCGTGTACCTGCCGATTCCGTAAAGGATGATCCTGGCATTCCGGTACGCTTGAAACCGGTGAATAAACGCGTCAATCTCTATTTGGTATTTGTCACTCATGCGGCAGCCATCCTTATATAATAAGATATATATACCTTATCTCTTAAAAAACAAAAACTGTTACGTATGGCAACAGTCTTCTTCCGTATCTTCTGCTACCTCCCTGTAGTTTGTCTTCCGCATCCATGCATCCGCTTCTACTCATATATCGGTATGTTGTCCCCAATACTTAACTGCCTGGCCCAAGGAAAATGCACGCCCCATAAGACAGGACGCCCATCATCCGGGACACTCCCTGAAACCGGTTCCCCGGAATACAGAAATCCTAACACATTATGCCGCATTTTTCAACACAAAACTGGTTTTCCTCCTCGCCCCATACCCTTACGCAGCAATCTTACAAAATTCTACAAAAACTCCAAAATTTCTTGACAGACTATCCTTCCAATGCTACAATGAATCATGTAAAATACTTCTTTCAAAGAGTGTTTACTTGAGTTTTCAATTATCTGTCACAAAAAACAGCCATTGATTCCGGGATATGGCTGTTTTTTTGTACCTGAATCTATCTGTAAATTTAAAAATCAAATTTCCCTTCCTCTATAAACTGTACCACCCGGGCCGCCGCCCTTCCATCTTCTGACATCCGGGTCTCCTGAAACAGCCGCTCCAGCTGATTTTCATATTCCATCTGGTCAAAATCCCTGATCTGCCGCTCCAGTTCTTCGTCCTGCAGGGCAAGGGGAAAAGGAAGTTCCCGCAGATTCCACAAAAGCCTGCCCCTCTCATTCTGGTAAGTTTCATAATCATCCGCATATAAAAATACGGGAATACGCATCACTGCCGCATCAAAGGCCGCACTGGAATAATCCGTCATAAAGGCATCACATCCCGCCAGAATCCCGTACATGTCATCTGCCCTGCTGACATCCCGCAGAAAAGTATCCCCTTCTGCCCTTTTGTTGCCTGTTTTCCCCGCGGAAACCCTTTCTGCCTCCCGGTCCAGGTTCCTTGCCACCAGCTGCGGGTGCAGGCGCAAAAACACATACCATTTTCCTCCGAACCTGGCTTCCAGCGCCCCCGCCAGACGCCCGTAATCCGGAAATACCTGCCCCGCCTCAATGGTACGGTCGGTATGCTGGCTGCCTCCCCGGAAGGTGGGCGCGTACATCAGTATTTTTGCATCCGGGGCCAGTCCGTAACACGCCCTGACCCTGCGCCTGCTGCCCTCCCTGTCATTCACCAGAATATCGCACCTGGGCGATCCCGTCCGCAGCACTGCTCCCCGGTACATCATTCCGGTGGGCAGGGTATCGTCATACCATTTGGAATTTGACAATACATAGTCAATCATATCCGAGTCATGCCTGCTGACCAGGTACGCAATCCGGGAAAAAGACGCCCCCCGGTCCAGGCAGGTAGGCTTGAAACCCAGCTTTGCATGCCATGTCTGAATGTATGTCTGCCCCTTCCGCTTCCGGACTTCCAGCTGCTTGCGGCTGTTGTCAATCCAGAACCGTGCCGTAGTCAAATGGTATGCCCGGTTCCACAGTGTATTTTTTACCGCCCTGATTTTCTCCGGAAAAGCCTTGGACATATCATTTACAAGCCAGACCAGTTCATAATCCCGCCCTCCCCGGATCAGCTCCTCCGCAATATACTTGGGATTGCAGGTATAGCCCGTGGTTCCCTCAATACAGCAGAACACAATTTTCCTTTTTCTTATGGGAAAAAGCCTGCACAGATAAAAAGGGATACTCTGTATTCCCGCCTTCCACATTCTCTTTCTGATATAGCGCCGTTCCCGCTCCATCCCTTTGCTCCTATCCGTCCTGATCTACCCCGTACCGCCCCGTATGCCTTTCCACACAATTCCGGAATGCCGTTTTGCCGGAAATGGCGTTCTAAAAATGATACAGCTCCCTCTCCCCTGTTCGCCCCAAACGATGACGCACAGCTGCCGGAAAGCAATGACCAGACACACTCTAGTGTTTCTGCTGAAAAGATTCCAGTGTATACCGGAACGCGTCCTCCAGCCCGGTCTGCGGGTGCCACCCCAGTGCCATGATCCGGTCCACATTCATGATTCCCAGATGAAAAGGCAGGTACTGCAGTTTCTTTCCATTTGCCCCGTTCTCCTGTCCTCCATAACGCACTTTTACCCTTCCGCCGGTATCCAGCCCCGCAATCAGTTCCGCCAGATCCCGTATGGAAATCAGATTGTCCGGATTTGCAATATTATAATAATGCTCTTTTCCCTTCGTAAAGGCCAGCAGTACTGCCCCTATGGCATCCGCCACATATGTGTATGTCCTTGCGGCCAGCCCCTGCGTCTGCAGCACAATATCCTCCCCCTCTATCACATTCCGGATAAACTCCGAAAAAGCCCGTCCATCATCCAGGGAGATGCCGGGACCGAAGGTATGGCACAGACGCACTCCCACATAAGAAACGCCGTACTGCGCCTCATAGGATGCAAGCATTGTCTCGCAGAGTCTTTTGGCCTCCGGATAGCAGTCACGGGCACAGTCACACTTCATGACACCCATGTCATCTTCCCTGATGCCCCTTTCCTCCTTCCAGTCGCCGTAAATTTCCACCGTGGACACATATAATACCTTTTCCGTATTCTTTTCCCTTGCCAGTTCCAGCACATTCCTGGTTCCCTGCACATGACCCCACAGTGTGTCCACCGGCCGGTCCGTAAAATCCTGCGGACTTGCCAGCCCCGCTGTATGGAAAATGTAATCCACCTTCCCCTCCCATGCAATTGGCTCCGTAATATCCTGCACCAGCGCGTAAATATACGGGAGCTGCAGAGAACTGCCAAACACCTCCTGCAGCTTTTCCCTGCTCCGCGCCAGTGCAAGGATTGTAATATTCAGGTTCCAGTCAATATTCGCCTTGCTGACAGCCTCCACAATGTACATGCCAAGACGCCCTGTGGCCCCCGTCACCAGTACCGTACTGTCCCGGAAAACCTCCCACTCAATGGGATTGTTCCGTATAATCTCAATATCCCTCTGCGCTACCATACACAGCCCCTCCTGTTAATCTTCTGCCCCCGCGCGGTCTTATAACCCGAAAATATATTTATTCTCTTCCAGTTCCAGTATCGCTTTCAGAAAATACACATCTTCCGGGGTGGTAATCTTGATATTGGTGCCCTGCTCCTTTACCAGATGAACCTCTCCTCCCGCCTGTGCATACACCATGGCCGCATCCAGCAGCGGAATTCCTTTCTGGTTTGTCAGATCGGCCCTCTGGTATGCCTCCAGAATCTTTCCCAGCTGGAAAGACTGGGGAGCCGTCATGGAATACGTATCCGTTCTCTTCTTGAAATCTGACATTCCCGCTTCTTCCGTTCCCGTAATCACCACCGACTCCCGCACCGGGTGAACCGTAACCGCACAGCCGTACTCCGCCGCAACCCTGATATTTTCATGAATGGTGGCCAGATCCACCAGCGGCCGCACACCGTCGTGAATCACCACAATATCCTCCGGCTTTCCGCCGGTTTCCACAATGGCGGAAAGTCCCCTCTGCAGACTGGCCTGCCGGTCACTGCCGCCTACAATGACTTTTACGACCTTTCTGATCCGGTGAAGAGAGAGCAGATTCTGCATGTACTCGATATAGCTGCCATGACACACCACGATGACCTTGTCAATCTCTTCATTCTCCTCAAATTTTTCCAGTGTGTAAATTACAATGGGCTTTCCCATAAGCTTCAGAAACTGCTTCGGCAAGCCGCTGTTCCTCATCCGCTGCCCCACGCCGGCAGCCAAAATAACCGCAATATTCACATCCTGCTCCTATGCTTCCGTTTTATTCCCGCAGCCAGTGTACCGGATCCGCGCAGCCGCTTTTGTGTCATGTGCGCCCGGCCAGGGACCGCAGGTGTCAGCTCCCCGCCCTGCCGGACAGAGAACCCCACATCTTATATAATAAGATATATATACTTTTAGATAAGCCGCTTTTTAATCCAAAAGCACATTTTTGTGTCCCTTTCCTGAAAACCCGGGCGGACCGGGGGCCGGAGCCCCCGGCTCACCACAGTCCTTCCAGAAATCTCTCATAATGCCTGCGGATTTTATCCCTGTCTTCACCGCCATGCCGCGCAAAAAAATCTATCATGGCCGGAATGGAATATCCTTCGTTGACATTGCCGCCGAATTCTCCCCTGTACTGTGCCTCTTTCCAGATGGCTTCGTCCTGCTCCCTCACTGCCTCCGCGGGAAGTCTGCAGGGAATTTTTGCCAGCGGCTGAAGCTGGTCATTCAGCACCAAAAAGGAACCATCATAATATTCATACGCCAGAATCCTGCCGCTCTCCAGCTTTTTCACAAATTCATAGCCGGTCTTTCTCTGGCGCTGGTACTCTGACTGGAAAGCGCCCTCCCCGCAGGGTATCAGCCCCTTTCTCTCCACAATTTTATCCCTTTCCCGCAAGGGCGCCGTACCCTTGGATACCGTTACCTCCCCCCGGGACTCCAGGGATTTGGGAATCAGCAGCACATGGTCCGTAACCTGCTGGGGAAATGCGGCCACGAAGTCCCCCGCATCCAGCCCCATGGCATAGGGAGCGTTTTTCGAATCCGCATTCACGGTGTAATACAGTACACAGCCCTCCCCGGTGACACGGTTCCAGCGCAGAATCTCATTTCCGCAGTAGGGAAGCAGCCATACACTGTCCTTGTCCTTTACCATGTCAAGGAATCTCCTTCCGGGCAGATTCATTGACCGGACCTGCCAGCTGTCACTGTCCATGTCAAATTCCATCCAGGCATCCCGTTTGGCGGATGCCATATACAGCATATTTCCCTCCTGTTTTACCGCCCACACAAAATACGGCTCTTTCCGGTTCTCCGACGCCACATCCCGGTCCAGTTCCTCTATCCAGCCGTCCAGAACCTCCAGTTCTTCCGTCTCCGTGTCATATTTCACAATGCCCGGATAAAACCTGGGAATCATATACAAATACTTTCCATGGGAAAAAGTGGCTGTCATGCACATATTATCCGCACCGGGCAGATATTGCTGGCTGAATATACGTGTCTCCATATCGTATTTCCAGATTCCTTCCGAACTGTACGGAATCAGGTACAGGCAGTTTCCGATTTTCCTGATATTGATGTAGTTCAGTCCTCCGGACACATCATCCGGAACCTGCGCAATGACTTCCACCTCTGCTCCCCTGGACACTCCCGGAACATGCTTCTTTGCTTTCTTCTTCCCGGGCAGCTCCCCGCCGCCCTGAATCATTTCTTCCGGAATTCTCATCCGGCAGATCAGGCGGGTTCTGTCCGGAACAAACAAAATCTCTATCCCCTGCTCATCCTCCCGGACCTCCGCGTCCCACAGAATGGGCACACACCTGGCGTCCATGGAAGGAACCGGCCTCTGAATATTATCCAGACCCAGGACATACTTCCCCTGGATATTGAACAATGTGGAATGATAATGTGCTCCCATGTATCCGTCGGCTTCCACTGCCGTCCGGTACACATCCGGCGACTGATCATAGATACCGATATTGTACTTTTTAAAATAGGCAACCAGCTTCTTATATCCTTCCGTCACGGATGGATGCAGCCACGGGAACCTGGCTGGAATATCCTCATCCGGCCGGAATATCAGTCTGATATCCTTGTTTTTCCTGGCATATTCAAATATATCCCACATTTTCTGGATCTGCCGTTCCGCGCCATAGTACAGATTATTAAAGGAAACACAGTACAGCAGCGTTTTCCTGGCATCTTCCTCCCGGCTCCCGCTTTGCCGTTTTTCCTCCGCAATCTGTGCCGCAATCCTGTCAAGATACTCCGGAATGCCGGAAGGCACTGCCTCCACCTTCCCATCATATTTCTGCTCCAGGGAATATTTTGCCCGCTTCAGGGGCAGGTACACCGCATCCACATTTTCATACACGGGAAGCTCGTTGAACTCCATCGGAACCCCGCCAAAGCAGAGTACATGCGGCACATAGATCAGCTTTTTGGTAAATGTCTTCAGATTTACGGAATAGAACAGCACATCCACCGTGTCCATCACATTGGCATTGTCATAAGGATTGTGGATATAAATTTTGTCAAATCCCTGGTTCATGGGAAACTGCTCCCAGTTCCCGATAAATACCGCGCCTTCAGGTACCAGCGGCGCCAGCTGTTCCGGCTTGTAATGCTTCTTGGCCGTATTCATCTCAAGAGTCCCCGGATCCCTCTCATACCGCGGAACCGGCATCACATAGCAGGTAGTTCCTTTCTCCCTGCATTCCTGTCTGCAGAGACTGTCCAGACATCCCCACCACTCTGTCTTATATACAATAAAAAGTACCTTTTTCTGCTCTGTCATTTTCCGGCTCCCGTCCCTCTCCTGTCAGCATTTCTCCTCTTCATCCTGTTTTCCATACGGCTTTCTCCTTCCGGTGTTCCCGCAGACGGCAGGGTCGCCCGGCCGTCTTCCATGGAATATGGGGCGCACCCTGCGGGATGCCCGGTCTCTGCGTGTCTGACAGACAGATCCCGGCTGCTTCCCGGCGCTTTCCCTCTCAGGCCCGGCGCTTCCCGATACTTTCCTTCACTGCCTGCATGACCTTCCTGCCGCAGCTTCCGTCCAGGCTGGCCAGCCACACCGGATACGCTCCCTGGTATCCCACCAGTTCGCTGTCCTGCGCAGACACCAGAAAGTTAAAATAATCCTCCGTGGTGTTTGTATCGTTCTCATTCCACTCGTGGTTTAAATTTCCTCTCTTAAACCGCTCCGCCTGAATGTAAGCCCTGCATTCCCTTCCCACGTCCAGGAAAAAGGCCCCCTCCTGCACCACCGGTCCGTCCCGGAAAAAAAGTCCTTCCTGAAGATACACATCGCCTTCCCCGGAAGATGCCTCTTTCCGGGAGTCTTCCCCCGGCCCTTTCCATCCTGCCTCTTCCGGCTCATATACCTTCCGCATTTTTCCGGTCTTCAGATCATAAATAAAAGTTCCCCTGGCATTATCAGGATAGACCCACAGACAGTTCTCCCTGATCTCCATCTTTTTATAGGCCCTGCCCCTGACCGTCTCCCTGCCCGGAATGCGCACCAGTGGCGTCACCTTGTCCGTGTCCCTGTTCTTTTCCACAATCCAGCCGGTTCTGTCCAGTACATAATATTCTTTCTCCCCGGTCTGGCAGAATGCGCTCACATAGTACCTGGTATCGCCCGGATTCTTCTTCCTCTCGGGAATCATCAGATTGGTGTAGAATCTGGGCTTTCCGGCAATGCCGAACATATGTATCATGGAAGACGCCGTCTCTCCCAGATAGGCATCACAGAGCGCCACCGTGACTCCCACATCCGGATTTTTGTCCAGCACACCGATTTTATCCTGGGAAAATTTTCTCTCCAGTTCCCCCAGCCTTGCGGCATATGCCTCCCCCAGGGACTGGGCCGAAGCATACAGCAGGGGATGGGGCCTCCACACCAGAGTAATTCCCTGGCTGCGCTTTGCCACATCAAACAAGTATTCTATCTTGTCCAGAAACCGGTCCTTCTCCTTCATCAGAAGAGAGATACTGGTGTTCAGCATCACCGCCCTGTCACTGCCGAAATCCTGGCCGTTTTTCAGCTGGGATTTCCAGCTTTCCGGAATCTCGGGCCTGGCATTCTCCAGCTTCAGGATCCGGTCTGCCACAGGGCTTCCGAAAGGCAGAAATTTCTCCCGCGGCAGTTCTGCAGAGTAGGATGCAATCATATTTTCGCACTGTGTAACGATAAAATCCATATTATCATACGGTGGAATGTATCTGTGTGTCACATACACCGCTTCCCCGGTAACATAATAAGGAATATAAATCAGTCTGTCCGTACATTTTTTTAATTCCCCGGAATAAAACTGCGGAGGCACGCTGGTAACTTTATTATAATCGTCAAAAGGATTGTGGATGAAAATTGCCCCGGGATGTATCTCCTCCAGGGGAAAATTCTGATAATCCGTCACCCTTACATAGGCAGGAAACTGGTCCCCCTCATAGTGTGTGGCGGTAATCTTCCCCTCCTGGGTATCATAATAGGGAATGGGCACCACAAAAGGCGCACAGTCCGGGTCCTCCCGGGCCGCCTCCCACACACTCTCCATGCAGTCCCACATGGAAGCCTTGTACGGCATGAACACTACGGGAATCTGCTCCGAAAGACGCGTCACATTCCGCTGCACCTCCTCCAGAAGTCCCCAGCCCTCCGCCACCAGCAAAAGCCGTTCCTGCGCTCCTTCCTCCTGGGTCACTCTCCAGAGCAGTTCACAGTATTTCTCCAGAATGCTTATGGTCTCCTGCGTCACGTCCCCGTCGGCATTTCCGTTTTCCGCAGCCTCCTCCAGCTGATTTCCCACAGCCACCGCCGCTTCCTGGGCGTCTGCCAGCACATTCATCAGTCCTGCGTCATCATGCTGCCCGATGACCATCTGCACGGTCTCCCTTGCTTCCATCAAGGTATCCAGCAATTCCATGATCTGTTTCTTCACATATTTAATCATCTTGTTCCCCCAGATATTCCTCCGGCACATTGGTGATGAAATCCGTAACCCCGTTTTTCTTCATCTTTCCCAGGTCAAAGACCACATACTGCCGTACCTGCCCATACAGAGGTTCCCTGCCGTTCCAGGCCCTTACCCTGGCGCCCTCCGGCAGCTTCAGCCCTGCCGCGCTGTCCTCCAGCATGCTGTCCACGCCCGGATGCAGGTCGTCTGCCCCGGTCTGTGCAAAAAGTCTCAGGCAGTCCCCGATTCCCGGCTGTAAAATTCCCGTGCGCACACCTTGGTCCAGCATTTTCAGCTTCTTCACGGACTCTCCGTTAAAAGAAGAATACACCACATTTTCTTCCATGCCGTATTCCTTTACCAGGGCCAGAATTTTTTCTTCCATTCCCTCGTATGCCACAATACTGTTTTTCAGTTCTATATTGATCTGCACACCGTATTTTCTGGCATAGGGCCTGACCAGCTCCAGCACCTCCGCCATGGCGGGAATCCGCGGCATGGCCCGGGTTGGGCTCTCTTCCTTATTTTGCAGCCGCACCCAGTCTTTAAACCGCATGGCCTTTAATTCCTCCAGGGTGTAATCCCGCACATTGCCCGAAGCGTCCATGAGCCGGTTCACCGTCTCATCATGGAATACCACCAGCTGTCCGTCCCGGGTCAGCTGGATATCCAGCTCAATCCCGGCAAGTCCCGGCACTTCGCATGCGGCGCCGAACGCTTCCAGGGTATTTTCCGGAAACCGGTAACTGCATCCCCTGTGGGCCCATATCTTCACTCCCGAAGCCCGGTTCTTCTCTTTCATCCTGGCACGCTGCAGATGCCGCTCCTCCATAAAACGCTCCACCACCTCTGCCATGGCAATGGATTCTTCTTCCGTGAGACGGAAGTTGTGCGTACCCCTTCCGTTGATTCTGGATGCAAATTCACTGATCTCATACCGCAGGCCATCTCCCAGGAATTTGGGCGAATAAGTCTCGATCTGGGTGGGATCCTCATAGCGCACCTGGAATTTTCTGGTGAGCCACCAGGGGGATTCCGCCAGAATATAGCCCTTGGTACCTGAAATCAGAAGCTGTCCTTCCGATTTCACTCCAAGTCCTGTCTTGGAGGTTGCCATACCTCCCGGATAGTCAAAATATATCTTTGTATACAGATCCACCCCGTTTTCTGCCAGGATGCTGCTCACTTTCACGTTCTCATACTGCGCTCCCAGAAGCTTGATGATGGGAAGCATGGTATAACTGCCAAATTCCAGGAAAGCGCCGCCGTACCGGGTATCCATCATCTCACGCATATAAGGCGGGGTCAGGCGGGAAAAGCAGGCCTCCACATCCTTTATCTCCCCGATCTTCCCGCTTTTGGCAATGTTGATCATCTGCGCAAAACCGGGACAGTATGCTGTCTTGATGCCCTCCATCAGCACCAGGTTCTTCTTTTTGGCCAGGTCGAACAGCTCTTTCGTCAGTTCCACCGTAAACGCCATGGGTTTCTCACACAGCACATGCTTTCCCGCCGCCAGCGCCCTTCTGGTGTAATCATAATGGGTCTCATGGGGAGTGGCGATATAAATGGCGTCCACGGATTCCAGAAACTCCTCAAAAGAATCACTGTACGCGTCCAGAAAATGTTCCGTCCCGAATTTCCCTGCCGCTTCCTTGTGCGGATTATACACACTCTGCACATTCAGGCCGCTGACAAATTTTGCCTCTGCCACAAACCGGGGCGCAATCCGTCCGCTTCCCACCACGCCCATGCGGATAATGGGAAATTTTCCCTTCCGGAGCATGGTGGAGGAAATGTCCGGCGTCCGCTCCAGATAAACCACCTGGCAGTAGGCCTTCAGATAGTCAAACACGCCCACCCAGTCAGACCCCACCGTAAAAATGTCCACGCCGTACTTCTGGGCATCCTCTATCTTCTGCCCCTCGTGGTCTTCGATGATGATCTGGTCCACCAGCCCGGTTTCCCGCACATTCTCGATTCTCTCAAGCAGGGAATCCACGATATTAAGTTTCCCTCTCTGTTCGTCATAATACTCCGTGGTGACACCCACAATCAGGTAATCTCCCAGGGCCTTGGCACGTTTCAATATATTGTAATGGCCTTCATGGAACAAATCGAAAGTCCCATACGTAATCACTTTCTTCATGGGTATTTCTATTCTCCTGTCCTTATATGCATTATTTGAAATATGACGGTTCTCCCCTGCTCCGAAACGGACAAAATCCAGGGTTTCGTTTTTTACGGATACCACCAGCACATCCCACAGTTCCTGGGAGACACTGTCTCTCTCCCGCTCCCAGGTGACAGATCCCGAAGGCTTTTTGTCCTCAAAATATTCGCATTTGCCGCACCCCACGGATATGATGGGAAACCCTTCTTCGTAATCCGTCTGGTCGGCATGATTATGCCCGTGAATAAAACCCAGCAGATTCCCTTCCCCTCCTGTCAGTTCCCGGGTACGGATCTGGTACCGTTTCAAAATCCGCAGCAGTCTCCGGCTGCCCCGGATTTCTTTGCTCCAGTAGTGCAGCCGGGGTGTGGGCGGCACATGGGAGTATACCAGTACATGCCAGTCCGGCGGTGTCTGTTCCAGCCGTCCTTCCAGCCAGTCCAGTTCCTGGTCGGAAAAACCATACCGCACATTTTCCCCGGGGTCAAAGGAGTCCAGAAAAAACATGCGCAGCCGCCGGGATTCCAGATCCTGCTCGTAATAGTTCCTCTCACGCCCCGGAAGATAGAGCTCCCGCATCTGCTCCCCGGAAAACCGGTCCGGATTTCCCCTGAAATAATTGGAATCATGGTTTCCCAATACATAGTAAAAAGGCATTTCCAGCGCAGCGATATCTTCCTGCATGGCCCCCACATAGTCCCGGGTAACCTCCCCGGGAACCATCCCATCCGTGGCATCTCCCAGGTGTATGAATCCGTCCAGCTCCACACCCTCCGCCCGCAGCTCTTCCGTCACCCGGCGCAGGTTGGAAGCCGTGTCCTCCCAGGTGCCATTGACGGTATAATGATTGTCTGTCATCACCAGAAAGTTTAACGTCTCGTCTGTCTGCTGGGCCTGCACGGTCCGGACGGTTTCTTCCAGCTCTTCCCTGAACAGCCGGCCCCGGCGGGCTTCCTTCCACTGAATATACTGTTCACGCCGCAGCGGCGCACCCTTTTCCCACTGCAGGATCCGGGACAGCTGCATGCTTTTTTCCGGCGCCCTGTGCCGGGCGGTTCCTGCGGCCGTCCCTTTTTCTGCCGGCGTCCCTGCCTTCCCTGTTGCGGGCGCTTCCGTCTCCGGCTGCCGCCGTATCACCACCCGGAAATACAGGTTATGCTGAAACACATAGGTTCCCCGGGAAAATTCTTTCCGGGAAAGGGCCCCGTTATAAGTGGTCCAGTTCTCTTCCGGCTCATAATCATAGGTATAGAGATATCTGGAATCCGTCTTTTTCTCATATACCGCCACCGCGTATTCGTATTCCTGGTCCAGAAGCCGCAGCATGTCTCCCGGAAAAGCCTGGTAGAAATGCAGGGTGCAGGCACTGCCCTCCCCGGTTACGGCAGCTCCGCTCTCCCAGTCGATTCCATATCCCTCCATCACTTTCCATTCCGGCCATGTGCTCCGCATTCCTGTCTCCTTTTCCGGCCTGCCGCGCCCTGCGGTGTTCCCCGCTCAGGGCTTGGCAATAATTCACCCTTATTTTTCTGTCCCTTAATTTTGCAGCCTCTCTATCAGCTGTTGTAATTCCGCGTCATTGGGTGTCAGTGCCAGAAGCTGGTTTGCCACGCCAAGGGCCGCCTGGTTCTGCCCGATCCCCATCAGCTGATGAATCTTATTCTTAATCTGCACGGAAAGAGTCTGCAGCTCCTCCGCCACCTTCCGGGATTCCACTTTCTGACGCTCCAGCTGCCTCTGCAGCCATTTCAGATACTGTTTCATGATTTCGGTCAGCCCCGGCAGAAGCCTGCGGATCACCTTAACTGTCTGTACCGCCGCGTCGTATTTTTCCTCTTCCGTCTCTTTCAGCAAATCCAGCACAAAATAGGAGCCCTGATAATCTTCCGGAAGCACATCGGGCATCTGGCTGATAATATCCGGCAAAAATATTTTTTCGCACAATTCCACATGGCAGGACGCATACTCCCGCAGTCCTTCCATCATGCGGCGGATGCCCATGGCCTCCGCGTCCTCAGGCATTCCGGTACCTTCCGATGCCTCCAGCGCCGTAGCCTCCAGATTTGCCTCCGTGAGGCCGTAAAAAGCCCTCCACACCAGCATGCGCATGCTGTCCGGCGCCAGGGCCGCCTTAAACTGCCCGTTCCACCATACGGCATCTTCCTTTGTAAAACTCTGGAAATAGCCCACAATCCCCCTCTGCCACAGATAAAAGGGAATTGCCTCCAAAATCTTTCCTCTTTTCCCGCCCAGGCACTCCAGCGCCTCAAGCATATGGTATTTACGGATCAGGGGCATGCCCTTTTGCATATCCTCCCACACGCCGGCAACCAGTTCCTCGGCCTCCTCCAGACTGCAGGTCTGTCCCCTGCCGGGAAGAAATGCACTGACCACAATTTTTGCCAGACGGAAAAACCATTCCCCGGACGCTACCTTTGCGTAGCAGGACATGGCCTTTACCTGCTCCTCGAAACTGCCTTTCCGGTCACAGCATTCCGACATGGCCTGTATCACGAAATCCCGAAGTTCTTCCCTGGCCAGCAGCATGTCGCACATTCTGACATAATAGTCCAGTTCCTCCGGCGCTGCCTCCGGCATTCTCTCCAGAATCGACCGGATCATCTCATTGCTGATAAAGATCATCTTACTCTGGCTGTTTATGCTCTGAAACCACTCCCAGGCAAGCTCTCCCCTGCCGAAATGTACTGCCGCACGAATTCCATCCCCCAGAACAATGCTGCGCTTTCGCTGATCAAAGCAGCTGTTGGTGATGGTAGTCTCAAATCCCATATATTTCTCTATGTCTTTTTGGTAATCCACGCAGGTATCCCAGTATTGTTCCACATATTTCAGGCAGTTTTCATAGTCTCCCCTATAAAGATACACATTTGCCATATTTCCCGCAATCAATGCCTTAACCACCGGGTCCGTCCTCCGGCTGGCAAGATGCTGCCGTCCCCTCTCAACCACATCATCATATCTTTTCAGTTTTATATAGCAGTTGATTTCATTGCCATACAAGGAAGAAAGACAGAACTCATCCTCCACCGGCCCCTTCGCCGCCACGGAGATGCCATCCAGGGACATTTCCAGGGATTTCTCATATTCGTCTATCACATTGTATTCCTGGGCCAGCTGGAGGGTATGCTTCATATTGCGGGGATGCTCCTCATGTTCCTCCAGAAGCAGTGTGATATTCCGCATGGAATGTGCCTTCCGCTCTTCTTCCGTATTATAGGCATAACCATAGTGGTGCACAAAGACATCAAACATCTTTGTCTTGCCGGGCACCTTATTAAAGCATTCATGGATTTTATAGATAAATTTCACATCCGGATCAAGGCGGATCATGCGCGCCACCATCAGGTCGCTGGGTATCAGCCCCGCCTGGTCCATATAGCTGCGCTGCGTATAAACTCCCAGACCATATTTTCTGTATTCGCCGGAATTGAAAAAGGTAATGATCTCCGTCACATCATCAAACCATTCGTCATCATCCAGGAACATAAACCATTTTCCCTTTGCCTGCCTCAGACCGGCATTCCGCGCCTTGGAAAAATCCCTGCACCATTCAAAATCCACAATTTTGTCCGCATATGTCTCAATGATGCCGCGCACCTCTTCCCCGCATCCTGTATCTACCAGAATCAGTTCCGAGGGAACCTGATCCAGGATGGGTTTCACAGATTCCAGACATTTCTTCACGGTGTCCGGACGGTTGGAAATCAAAATCGATATGGATACCAGCAACTGTTTACTCATCGCAATATTTTCCTCTCTTTATTCACTCACAACTATATATTAATATCGTTGATTTCTTATGTTATCATAACCTGTCCGCCCCTGTTTTGTAAACATCTGCCGAGAGTATTTACGGCTCCGGCATGTGCCGCAGACTCCGAAAAGCAAAGCCTTTCCGCTATATTTCCCGCATTGTGGGATTCACATGATATATTTTACGGGTGTTCAGCAGAGCCGCCAGATAGCAGAATGCACTGTTGGACAGGATCATCCCCTTGCAGTGGCTCATCAGCTGCATATCCCTGTAATTTTTTCCGCGGACATTTCCCTCCACATATGTAACCTTGTCAAAACGCCCGAATCCCATTTCCTGCTGATGCTCCCTGCACCAGGGAATATCGTCCGAAAATACAAATAAATTCCAGATACCGGGAACCGTACTGGCAAATTTTTCGCAGAGGATGCGGCAGGTTCTGCTGTCCATGGCTGCACCCAGGTTTACATAGTCCCCCCTCCGGATGTGAATGGATACAGAATTTGTATTCAGAATTTCATCCAGGTATCTGCGGTTTATGTCATCCGTTATCTCCGGAAACCGGAAGATTTTCAGAAAAGTATCCTGATATGCCGCAAACCACTTTTTATTGATCCAATAGCCGTGATAGTACACGTCTTCCCCCATATCCAGAATTTCCGGGGAATACTCATTACAAGGTACATTTACCACCTTTCCTTCATAAGGATTAAAATTCTTATACCCATCCCCCACTTCCGATACCATAAACATCTCGATACCATTGGCATTAAAAATCTGTGGCACACTTTTCCCCGCCCTGCGTTCCTGCAGAATAAAATCCCACACATCCTGGTCAAAACACTCGCTGAGCATATGGGGTGTAATTCCGAATACCTTCCTCAGTTCATAACCATTGTGCACCGTATTCAGGGCAAAGTATGTGTCATCCATATACATGGCATCTCCCGGATGAGATAATTCGTAATATTTCGCAAAGATATATTGAAACGCCTGATTCGCAAGACCGCCATTGAGAAACTGTATTTTCATATTCCTGCTTTCCTTCCTGTCCATCCCATGGACTGCCCAAACCCAGTATTGTTTGAAGGACATAATGCTATTATATCTGATTTTTCCTATCCTTACAACTACAAAAAACAGCACAGCGAAAGCTGTGCTGTTTTTTATTCACAACAACAGAAGACTCGCAAAGCGTGAATTCTATTGTCTTACCCTCACGGGATTGGTTCATACTCCGTCTAAATCAGCTATTAGCCTAACAGAGACAGTACGCCCTGGTTGGTCTGGTTGGACTGTGCAAGCATTGCCTGACCAGCCTGAGCCAGAATCTGGTTGTTGGAGTAGGTAACCATCTGCGTAGCCATATCCGTATCACGAACAGCGGACTCAGCAGCTGTGGTATTCTCAACAATGTTATCCAGGTTGGAGATGGTGTGCTCCAGTCTGTTCTGTACAGCACCGAGAGAAGCTCTCTGTGCAGATACTTTCTGAAGGGCATCAGCGATAACGTCAACAGCAGCTGTAGCCTGAACATCATCACTTCCGTCGATCTGCAGACCGTTGATACCAAGTCCTCTTGCACTCATCTGAGCGATGTTTACATTGATCTTGTTGTCACTGGAGGAGTCAGCACCTACATGCAGGCTGAAATCAATAGCATCATTCAGGTCTGCAAATGCTTCCAGTTTCAATACGATGGTACCTGCATTCTTGTCATAGAAGGAAGATACGCTCTTCAGATCATCAGCATTGTCATGTCTTACGGCTGCGGTCAAAGCGTCCATGCTGGTGAATGCCTTGATAGTTGTAATGGTGGATGCCAGCACCTCTGCTGCTGCAGTAGCTGTCTCACCAGCCTTCATGCCGTTAGCCAGTGTAGTAACCGTACCTACTCCGTTTGCACCTGCAGCGCTGATAGCGGCAGCGGCAGCGGTTACGCTCATCTTCGTAATGGAAGAAGCGGTAGAAATCTGGTTGTTGCTGGAGTTCACACCCATGGTGCTCTCAACCAGTACATATGTGATACTGCCGATATTAAACTCTTTTGTCTTAATAACAGTATCGCCAGCCATTCTGTAGGTAGCGGTTCCGTTAGATGTAGACTTCATCTGGATGCTGCCTGTACCGGTTTCTGCATTGATCTTGCCAGCCAGCGCACCGTTCTGCAGTGCGGTATTATATGACAGCTTACCAGCGGTACCACCGTTAGCACCCTTCAACAGATAAGTCTCGTTGAACTTGGTTGTGGTGGATACACGGTCGATTTCTGTTACCAGCTGATCGATCTCGCTCTGGATAGCGGTTCTGTCGCTCTCGGACATTGTGCCGTTAGCGGCCTTGATTGCCAGCTCGTTCATTCTCTGAAGCATGTCATGCACTTCTGTCAATGCACCTTCAGCAGTCTGTACTGCGCTGATACCGTCCTGAGCATTGGAAGAAGCCTGGGTCAGACCTCTGATCTGCTTTCTCATCTTCTCGGAAATAGCAAGACCTGCTGCATCATCTGCTGCACGGTTAATCTTATAACCGGATGACAGTTTCTCAGTTGCCTTAGCCTGAGCATTAGTGGTGATACCCAACATTCTGTTGGAGTTCATAGCTGTTAGATTGTGTTGTACTACCATGATAATTCCTCCTTGAATTGAATTGTGGTGCCGCTTCCCTGCGGCTGTTTGTGTCTGTCTTCCGTCCGATTCGCACGTTCGGCTTCCGTCAGACCATTGTGGGCATCCTCCTGCAATCGTGCGTACTGCTTCAGAATCCCTCAGGTAAGCGAATGGAGCAGCAAGCTGCTCTTTGCTTTACTTGATAAATATATCGGAGTGATTTTAAATTACTTTAGTATTTTTTGAAACTTTTTAAAGACTTTTTCCGGATGCACCCGTGTGTAATCGAGTAGGGGAACGCTCTTCTACACTACTCGCCGCGCCGGGTGCATGTTGCGTTAGCAACAAGATTCCATATGCACCCGTGCGCATAAAAAAAACGTCAGGGTTATGGTTTTCACCCATAACCCTGACGGATTTTTTATTCTGTCCTGATTGTTTACTGAAGCAGTGACATAACACCGGAAGTCGCCTGGTTCGCCTGGGCAAGCATTGCCTGACCAGCCTGAGCCAGAATCTGGTTGTTGGAGTACTCAACCATCTGCGTAGCCATGTCTGTGTCACGGATAGCAGCTTCTGCACTGGTGGTATTTTCCACAATATTATCCAGGTTTGCAATGGTGTGCTCCAGTCTGTTCTGGATAGCACCCAGGGAGGAACGCTGTGCGGAAACTCTCTGAAGCGCATCTGCCACAGTGTCGATTGCCGCGGTAGCAGATTCATGGGTATCCCCGCTGACCTTCAGTCCGTTCAGTCCCAGCCCTCTTGCGCTGAGCATTGATATGTTCATATAGATCTTATTGTCATTAGCCGAATCTGCGCCAACATGCAGGCTTACGTCAATCCCATCGTTAATGTCGGGGAAGGTCTCCACTCTCAGCTTCAGATCCTTGTTCTCATCCACATATGTGGTCACGGTCCTGATGTCCTCGCCGTAGTCAGCCTTCATGGTAGCCATCAGTTCATCCATACTGGAGAATGCCTTAATATTACTGGGATTCGCCAATACCTGGGACACGGTTCCGTTAATCTGGTTGATGACTTCCCTGACACTCATCTTGTCAGCTCCTGCGGGAGCGTTTGGACTCAGGCTCGTGCTCTCCACCAGAACATATATGGTAGCATTGGGATCACCGATAGGTCCCACGTATTTTGCCTTATATTCCGTGTTCGAGCTGGCAGGAAGTCCATCCGACACAGGATTGGGATCCGGCGTATTGACATCAAGCTTGATGGTACCGGTATTCGCATTTATGCCATCGGGTGCAGCCGCTGCAAACGCATCTGTCAGTGCATTGGATGCGTCATTGTAGGTCAGCTTTCCGGCTGTTCCCCCATTGCTTCCCCTCAGCAGGTATGTCTCGTTGAATTTAGTGGTGGTAGACACACGGTCAATCTCCGTCACCAGCTGGTCAACTTCTCTTTGAACCGCATCTCTGTCAGTCTCTGAAAGGGTTCCGTTTGCTGCCTTTACAGTCAGCTCTGTCAGTCTCTGGATCATATCGTGCACTTCATTCAGCGCACCGTCTGCAGTCTGTACCGCACTGATACCATCCTGCGCATTCAGGGAAGCCTGGGTCAGACCCCTGATCTGCTTTCTCATTTTTTCACTGATCGCCAGGCCTGCCGCATCATCTGCCGCACGGTTAATCTTATAACCGGAAGACAGCTTCTCGGTTGCTTTTGCCTGCGAAGATGTTGTAATACCCAGCATTCTGTTAGAATTCATTGCTGTAAGGTTATGCTTTACTATCATTCCCATATCTGTATTCCTCCTTGAATCATACCGCTTTCTGCACGGCTAACCGCATCTTGCGTTTATGTATTGTTGATTCTTATCGAATGCCTGTGTCAAGGCATACCTTCCGTCAACTCACTTGTGTTATATATCGGACTGTATCTTCCAAAAATTTATACTGATTTTATAATTTATCCGGATTTTCCTGTTTATTATTTTAAACACAAAAACTGCCGTTCTCTCTGGCGATTCCCGCAAAGAAAAAACGACAGCTTTTTCCGTTCTGATATTCCCGTCTCATGCGGTATGTCCGCAATACCGTACACCTGGTTCGCATACATCCGGACTTATTTCTTATCATCCATGAACAGCGGCATCACTACGGAAGACCCGCTCATGTTCTTATAATAGTTTATGGCAGCTTTGGAGGATTTGCGTCCTACCCTGATACCTTCCCGCTCTTTTCGGAAATAATCCTCAATCAGCTTCTTATTGCGTGCCTCCTGGGCCTGAATGGCCACACTGGTATCTGTCACCTTTGTAACCAGTTCCTGCAGCGTCCTGATCTGTGCCGTATACTGTTCCCGGTTTTCCTTCAGTTCCTGGGCCACTTTTGCATACAGCTTCTCAAATCCGCTGTCCAGGGCATTCAGTCGGTCAATCAGCGCTCCCTTTTCGTCCACATACTCATCGAACTTATCGCTCTCCACATTCCCGGACTGAAAAATCTCCTGCTGACGAAGATTATATTTCTGGATCTCATCCATAACCTGCAGCTTTCGCTTCAGGCTCTCCTCCAAAAGGGTCAGATAATTCTCTGTCATACCCCTTGTTCCCTGCCCTTCTTCATGACTTCCTTCCAGGTATCACGCATGGTATGCAGATGCCCGTTCACCTCTTCCAGAATTTCCTTGTCCTTCCGCACATTGGCCTCAATGAGTCTCTGGCTCAAGTAGGAATAAACCCTTTCAAAATCTTCCGCCACCGGATATTTCATATCCAGTGTCTGCCGGAAATAATCAATGATATGCTCTGTTTTCTGAATATTGATATGTGCTTTTTCAATGTCCTTATGTTCCACCGCTACGATAGCAATATTGCAGAATTTGATCGCTCCTTCATAGAGCATCAGTGTAAGCTCTGCAGGGGAAGCCGTCAATATTTTACTGTTGTTATACTGCCCATACGCTCTGGGAAACGCCATAAATACATCCTACCTTTCATCACCTGTGCCTTGGCCGGGCGCTGGTCTGCCGTAACATGCCCCGCACTGCGGTGCCATGTTACGGCCGGTACACAACCTATATTCATCGCTCTGTAGCAGGAACCGCTGCCGCAGTTCCGGCTATTTTCTTTTATGAAACCTGTTATCAGCCGCCCAGCAAGGACGTTACCGCACTGGCATTGTTCTGCATCTTTGCCATTGCTGTTTCCATTGCCGCAAATTTAGCATACCACTTATCTTCGTAATCTGCAAGCTTCTTTTCCAATTCCTTGATTTTTACCGTATAATCGTCATACTCTTTCTGCATTCTCGTATCTTCATAAGCCGTATATGCAGAACTGTATTCCGTATGCTTCATCTTCTCGGTCATCTCGCCGTACAAGTTCTTCGCCAGTCCGGTAAAAAATGCCACCACGGTATCCGGATCGTTTGCGATCATGGACTTCAGCATATCGGCATTTCCGGAAGTAGCGGAATCGTCCGGGTCTCCGTCGATATGATATGAGTTTTTCTCATTCTCGGGAGCGGAGAAATAGCTCAGAGTGTTGATGCCGAAATTGGAAAGATACATTTTCTTCCCGTTTACTTCCACACCTTCCATCATGATTTTCTTCATGGCGTTGGAAATGGTTCCCAGGGACTCATCCTTGCGCAGAATGGAATCCGTAATCTTCTTCTCCCATTCTTCGATGGCGCTGTCGGACATTGCGGACTTCTCTTCGTCTGTCAGGGGTTCATATCCCTTTGCAGAATCTGCATTGTACAGCTTATCCATCTGGTTGATCAGGGTATTGTACTCCTTCAGGAAATTCTTCACCATGTCATAAATGCCATCGGTGTCGTCCTGCGTAGTGATGGTAACTTCCTCACCCGGAGCCGTCTTTGCATTCACTGTCAGGGTCAGGCCATTGACCTTGATGCTGTTGGAGGAAGAAGTGTATTTCACACCGTTCAGATAAATCACGGCATCTTCACCGGATGTCTTCTTGGGTGCCCTTTCCTCATCCTCGGCTTTCTGGGCTTCGTCCTTTATGGTCTTCAGCCTTTCCGCATCCACTTTCAACTGTGAAACATTGTCGCCAAAGCTTCCCAGCTGGTTCTTGTAGTCATCTCCCAGGGTGGTCTGCTCTTTCTCTTTTTCAACAACCTTTTCCATCACTGCCATGACTTCGTCAGTCATATCTTCAGCCTTCAGATTATCCAGTTCAACCCCGTTCTTACGCAGCCTCTCCTTCAGCTGTGATCCAGAAGTTTCTGCCATCTTCTTAAAGGAGTCAAGCATGTTCTGTTGTCTGCTCTTTAAAATCGCATCTGCATTTGCAGCAGTGTTGTAACTCAGTCCCAGCTTGCTCAGGGCTTCCAGCCCGCCTATATCCGTTCCGCTAATCTCAAAGTTCGCAGCAGCCCCCGGCTCCTTGGAAGATACGTGGATTCTGCCGTTGGCCTCGTCAAAGTTAGCGTTTACGCCCGTTTCCCGCAGCGCCTTTACAAAATTTCCTACTGTGGAATTCTCATCAACAGTGATATTCGCATATTCCCCGTTGATTGTCACCCGGATGGTACCGCCGCCCTTCGGAAATCCCAGGTCGCTCAGCTTGGTGTCGCTGGTAACCTTATCTCCTTCTGCCCCATCTGCAAGCTTCATCTCACCGCCTGTCAGATAGCCGGATCTGGCCAGTTGGTCCACTCTCAGGTTCTGCACACTGTTCATGGCGCCTTCGCCCGTGATAACCGATACGATATTGCTGTTGGATACCTTTGTGGTCTTCTTCACAAAGGAACTCTCCCAGCGCATATTGCTCAGGGACTTGTTATACAAGTTCAGGATCTGGGTATTCAGCGTCTTCCATGCATCCTGCTTATATTTCAGTGACTTCTGTGCTTTCACAGCAGTCGTCACCTTGGTTTTTTTGGCTTCCACCAGCTGCTGGATAACGGATTCCGTATCCATGCCGGACATTAAGCCGGTCAATCTCATTGGCATAATCAATCTCTCCTTTCAAACTACGTGAAGAACATCCCTGTCACATTTCAGGATGCATCATCCTCACCCGGGCCTAGCGCCTCTCGTCGATAAGGATGCCTGCCATCTCCCAGACCTTTGCGATCATGTCCAGCGTCTTTTCCGGGGGCAGTTCCTTGATCACTTCCTTGGTGCTCTTATCAACGATCTTGATCGTCACACGGTTGGTATCCTCATGAATGCCGAACACTGCCTCGGAATTGGCCATTCTCTTGTTCAGGGTTTCAACGGCTTTTCTGACCTTCTCATGGTATGCCTGCTGATCCTTGTTCTGGTCGCCGCCGTCTGCCTGGCCCTTGTCCTGTGAGTTCTCCACCACACTTGTTGTTCTGTCTACATACTCTGCAGCCGGTACACTTGCTGTACTGCTGCTCTCCGGCTTCTCCGTCTCCACGGAAGCCTGTGGCCTCTGTACTACATTTCCCTGTGCCTGGAATGTCATTACACTTGAAATCGGTTCAATTGCCACTTCATCCACCTCCTTGTATCTAATATCCGCACACCGGGAGCATCCTGCTTCCCGATATTCCTTTGCGTCTATTTGTTTTATCGGAATTTTTTCTTTAAAAATTAACCAACATTCCGAAATTTTGGTTACAACATCGTAACCGTCTGTGACATTTCACCCCAGCAGATTCCGCAGGGCTTCCATGCCGTCCACATTCACTGCTTCCTTATTTGCCTCCTGAATCTGGAGATACACTTCCTTCCGGTAAATGGGAACATCTTTTGGTGCCGTGATCCCCACCTTAACCTGGTCGCCTTTCACCTCCAGAATCGTCACCTCAATATTATTGCTGATGATAATGGCCTCATTTTTCTTTCTCGACAATGCCAGCATATTATGCACCTGCCTTTCCCGCCTGCAGGATGTCATAAATGGGAAATTTCACAGGATAATTTCCGCTTTCCAATATGATCTGGCAGCCTTTGCGCTCCTCAATATTGATGATAAAAGGCCCCTGCAGGTTTACACTCATTTTAGTCAGGTCTTCGGGAACGGACACTGTCACCAGTACCAGAAGGTTTTCCGGGGTAATCTTTCCTGCGCTGGCCAGCAGTTCGTCTTCCACCTCCGGATCGTAATCCGGCCTTACATCCAGCGGATTCATCACCGGCATGGCAAATCCCGGCTCCTCCAGCGACTGCAGGAAGCGGATTCCCGCATTGGTTCCCCTCTCCTCGTCATGCAGCAGTGCAAAACGCCTCAGTTCCGGAAAACCGATAATGCCGTTTCGGAAAGTCACGATTTTATCCTCTGAAATCTCTATTTCTCCGAATATTTTAGTATTGATCTTCATAGCACTCCTGTCCTGAAGCGGCCTCGCCACTTCGATAAAATGAACGGTATGATCCGGGCCGGAAAAGTCTGCCCGAAAAATCAGATGAAATTCAGCAGAGTGGTCTGCATCACCTTACCGGTTGCCATTAAGGCTGCATCATAAGTCAGTTCCGCCGCATTGAGTTCGATTGCCACTTCCGTGATATCGATGTCTTCATTCTCGCTCTTGAGGGTTTCATATGTGGTTTTCTGGTTCTGGCTGCGGTTCTTGATCAGCTCCAGTTTGCTCTCCCTGGAACCGCAGTTGGTGACACAAAGGTTTGCTTCGTCCAGATGTTTCTGGAAAGTCGTGATCCCGTGCTCAAACAGCTTCTGCTCCTTATCCTTGGCAAGCGTCAGGGCCTTGTTGGCCGCATCCAGTTTCTTCTGCAGTTCAGGGCGTTTCTCGCTGTCAGCCGGAAGGGAGTCCATCACAGTCTGGATATCGGCCACCACGCCCTCCAGATCCAGCACATCCTGCATGGCATTCACAATATCGTCCACTTCCCTGCCGATGCCATGCTTAAAGCACTCATCCGCCGTGGAATTGATCCGGATGCTCTGATTAAATCCTACATCATATTCGATCACCTGGCGCTCCGCGTTTGGCGTCAGATAGGTATCATTATAAATAATACGGTCTGTTCTTCCTTCTTCCTCCGGATCCGCTTCACAGTAGAAATAATGCTCGGGACGCAGGTCACCCTTCTGCCAGTTGTTCTTGTCATAGGTGACGCGGATTTCCAGCTCGTTTTCCACCGCGGTTGCTTCATTATCCTTGGTACCGCTCAATGTCTTATAGCGGTTTTTCCCCAGAAGGATTTCCCCTGTCTCGGGAACATATACAATGGCATCATCATTCTGGGCAGCGTATACATAGGGATCCTCATAGGAATGCATCATAGTGATGGCATCCGTTCCCCCGCCTTCCGCAAATCCCCCTCCCCAGGTTTCACCCAGGAATTTATTGTTGGGGTCGTTGGGATCCGTAAACTCTATCTTGGGAGCAGACAGCTGGGAAAAGGCCGTTTTATTGTCCTCCCAGGATTGGGACCAGTTCTGCCCCATTGTATTGGCAATCTCAGAATTGGCATTAATGGTCTGGAAATCCAGGGCGTCCCCCACCTGCATGGCAATGCCAGTGCCCTCCAGTGTTGCATTTACAGCATCAAGTTTGCCATTAATATCTTTATAATAATCCTTCAGACGTCCCTCCGGATTCTCCTGCCAGTTTTTCAGCTTTTCAATCTCAGCCGCATCTGCGCCACCAGCTTCCAGGTCAGCAACCACACCATCAATCGCCGCCTGAATCGTATTTCTGTCATTTTCACTGAGATTTTTCAGATCCACATTGCCTATGACAATATTTTTTCCCGCCAGTGCAGCGTTCAAAGCCTTTGCATCCTTGACAGCCTCTTCCACCAGCTTGTTCTGTTCTGTTTTCAGGTTGTCATATTCCCCATACAGGGAACAGTCATTGTATGCAAGCCGGATTCTCTGAACCTCCACGGAGGAAATGTCATCCTCGTTTACATTGAAGTCCTCATAGTTGGTGGAATTGATGTCCAGAAGTTTGTCCGTATCCACCTTTATCACCGAATCGATGGCTGTTTTGTCCAGCTGTTCCGTGATGGTGTAATTCTGGGTCTTTCCCGACAGGAAACTAAGCGATGTGTCCGTGCGGTAACCGGTAAACACATATCTGCCCGCATAGTCAGAATCCCCTGTAGAATAAACCGTTTCCCCCAGATTCTGCATTTCCTCCAGAATAATCTTCCGGTTTGCCGTGGTCAGATCGCTGTTGGAGCCCCTGTTACAGCGGGCAATCATATTGGTGATAATCTGGGACAGATTTGATATGGCATCCTGGGTTACTTTCAGCCAGCTCTCCGCATCGGGAATATTTTTGCTGTAATACTGGGTAATCTCCGTCACATTGCTGCGCAGGCGCAATGCCCTGATGGCCACCACCGGATCATCGGAGGGGCGGTTGATCTTCTTCTGGGAGGACATCTGTGTACTCAGCCTGTCCTGGTATATCTTGTTGGTATTGATATTTGACAGATTATTCCTCTGCATGATTTTATTTGTTATTCTCATAAGAATCCCCATGCCTTTCAGTAACCTGCGAATTTGGACCGCAGGCACAAATTTGCGTGTGAAAAATTTATTTTGTCCGGGCCGGCGCTTTGAACAGCCCGGAAAGCTTTGCATACTTATACGCCCGTCTGGAGAATCAGTCTGTCATAGACCTCCGTCAGAACCTGAATCATCTTTGACGCAAGATTATACCCGTTCTGATATTTTACCAGATTCACTGCCTCTTCATCTTCATCCACGCCGGAAATGGAAATGCGCTGGCTGTCTATGGAATATGCAATATCCTTATAGCTCTGGTAAAAAGTCTCTGCCCTTTTGGTGTTCAGGGCCACATCCCCCAGGATACACTGCAGGAATTCCGATGCGGAGCTTCCCCGGAAGCTCATCTTTCCTTTATCCGTCACCAGATCCTTCAGATCCTGAATCAGGTCATTCTGCTCCGGGCCATCATCCGGCTTCGTCTTATTCGCCAGACGGCTGGGATCATTTTCTATGGTGGAGGAAACACTGAAATTCTTGCTGGTCATCAAATAATAATTGTCATTATTCGTGATACCCTTCCCCACAGACACCGACATACTGGCCTTTTGTTTCACCTGGGTCTCGGCCGTTGCACGCAGCGCCGGATCCAGCTTCTGCAGTTCCTCTTCCACCTGTTCCTCAGTCCAATTCGGATTGAGATTCTCAAGTTCTTGCTTTTTCGTTTCCCTGGCTTTTTTGAACTCTGTCTCTATTTCCGCTTCTACCTGCTGTAAAAACAAATCGTATCTGTATGTGTCCGAAAAAACATACTGGCCGCTTCCCGCTGCCTTATCTGCAGCAAAGAGATCAACACCCGGGGTTGTTCCCGAATAACCGCCCGTCAGCACGTCATTGACCTTCTGGGAAAAAGTCCTCACCCATTCATTCATCTGGGCCATATAGTAAGGCACACCCTGATAAGAGATACCCGTACCCACGGTAGCGTCTTTCCCAACCCTGTCATTGGTAATGCGCTGTTCATTTAAGCCACCGTCCTGGGTTGAGGCAGACATGGTAAAGGTATAGGAGTAAACGGGTTCCCCGTTCTGGTCGAAACTGACGTTATAGGACCAGGAATCATAGTAATACTCCCGTCCTCCCAGATTGATAACGCCTCCGCTCTCCGAGAGATTACATTTATTCAAATCCGTGAGATAGTGTTTTCCCACCTCCACGGTGACCGTGTCATGGGAAATTCCGTCCTGGTCCGTCGTAGTGCCTATATCTGTAATATTGCCGGTAAAATACTCCCCATTGTTGCCATCCCGCATGTCCACAAGCCCTTTGAGGGAGCCTCCCATGGCGGCATTGTAGAGGTTAAACTTCGATCCGTTGACCCAGTACACATCATACAGGCCATCCACATCCGTGTGGTTCACCTTTTCCCCTGATGTTCTGGCCACACATTCCAGAGCGTTATAGTCATTTCCGTCTACCAGAACCTGCCCTCCGGCAATCTTGACCATAAAACGGTTTGCCCCGCTCTCCTGCCCCGGATTGTTGGGATCCGTGATAGGCCTCTCCGAAGTCTCCACATCCACGATTTCCGACAGCTGGTCCAGAAGCAGTTCCCTTCTGTCCCTCAGCTCGTTTGCTTTCATGTTGCCGGACAGTTCTATGGTATTGATCTGTTTGTTCAGGGTAGCGATCTCACTGGCAATGGAATTGATCTCGTCAATCTTAACCTTGATCTCCTGGTTTACGTCCTTCTGCAGTTTTTCCAGATTCCCTGCAACACCGTTAAAATATTCCGCCAGGGAATCCGCAAATCCCACAAACTGTTTCTTCACGGAAAGATCACCCGGATTATCCATCCACGCCTGCAGTCCCGTGATCATCAGCTGGTCAAACACCGTCTTAAATCCGGCATTCTGGCCGTTGTCGTCAAAGAAACTCTCCAGCTGCTTCATATAATACTGTTTGTGGCCGTACTCTCCCACCTTTGCATTGTTGACCCAGTACCTGGAGTCATAGAATCCATCCCTGATACGCTCGACGGCAATCACGTCCACGCCGGCTCCCGCACAGCCATAAGTCTGGAACACCCGTATGGCGTTGGCCGCTTCCTGGCTTACCTGCTGCCTGCTGTATCCTTCCGTTTGCACATTTGCTATATTGTTATTGGTGGTATTCAGTGCCGCATTGCTGGCCAGCAATCCGGTATACGCTATATTTAATCCAAAAAATTGTGAAGGCATATTCTATTCTCCTATTCCGTTCCTGCCATAATCCGCAACTGACGCTTTCTGCGGATATTGCGTTCTGTCCGGTTCTTATTACGCTTCGTTCCCGCAGGCTTTGCCTTATACGCCAAGCGTGTTGAGAAGGTGCTCCAGCATCTGGTCAACCACATTGATATAACGGCTGGAAGCATTGTACGCATTCTGGAACTTAATCATATTGGACAGTTCCTCATCGGAAGAGACACCTGCCACCTGCTCCTTGGCGCTGTAGATGGACTCCACCGTATTCTCCTGGTTCACAAATATGCTCCGGAAAGCATAGCCCGAATTGGCAACCTGGGCCACCAGGTCGTCATAGTAATCCACAAAACTGGCTTTTTTCTTCACATTGGGATTCAGGGAATAGGATTCCTCCAGGAAAGCGTCTTTCAGCGCTTCTGCCGTCGCCTTGTCCTCCGAACCGTCCTCTAGGCGGAATCCCAGCATGGAAGGCTTCTGCATCAGCTCCGCGTCCACCTGCAGGTTCTTTATGGTATAAAGCCCCAGAGGATCTGCATCCGGATCCGCACTGTTCTCTTCTATATAAACCCAGCACTCTGTGCCTCCAGGAACCACCTGATTCCCGTTCCCATCAAGCAGCGGGTTTCCATTTTCATCCCGTATGGGCCCTGCCAGCGTTACCTTTTCATATCCTTCGGAAGAAACCTTTCCGAACATCTGGATGGGGCTGCCATCGTCCTTCCTCATATAGCCGTTGGAATCGGCCAGGCAGTAATTTACTTTCTTCAGCGACGTGTTACCGTTGGCATCCGTCACCTCTATATATCCCGTTTTCACACCGGCAGCCCCTGCCAGAATCTCATTCACCTTCGTGGCAACATTGTGAATCAGCTGGTCAAACTCGGCCTGGATGTTCATCAGGACGGACTGGGATACTTTCTGATATTTCTCCGGGTCGGCCACATCCGTGTAATTGGCCCTATGGTCGCCCCTTGCCAGCAAAATGGCCTTCAGTCCGCCGATATCCGTATTTAAGTCACTGGAAATCTCTTTATTCAAATTAAAGACTTCCGCTCCCTCGATTATGTATTCCCTGGTGCCGTTCGGAAGGGTTCTGTATGTGGCATTCTGAAACCAGAAGGGGGTATAAAATCCCGTGGAATCATCCACATCCAGGCCGATCTCATAGTAACTGTCACCTTTTACAAAATCCATTCCCTCCAGCTTTACCCAGACATCCCCGTGCATATCCTCGCCGAAATCGATATCTGCCATCTTCGACAATTCGTCCAGTATCTGGTCTCTGGCGTCCCTCATGTCGTTGGCGCTCTCTATCCCGCCCGCCTCAATGGCCCTGATGGCCTGGTTTAAGGCAGTCAGCTGTTTTCCATAGCTGTTGATCTTATCCACCTGGTCCTTCACCTGGGCATTCAGATTATTCTGATACGAGCAGAATCCATCGTAGACGGCCTCTGCCTTCTGGATGAATTCTGCCGCCCGCTGTACCAGCAGCCCCTGGGTCACGGAACTGGCCGGATCCTTTGCAAGCTCCTGGATGGCAGTCCAGAAATCCGTGAGCGTGGCCTGAAAAGCCTCGCCGTTCATCTCGCCCAGCTGGCTCTCCACTTCCTCCATCACCTCGCTGGACACCTGATAAAACATGCTGCGCCCGGACTCCCTGCGATATGCTTTGTCAAGGAAAAAATCCCTTATGTGTTTTACCCTGGAATAAGTGACACCCAGACCCGTCTGTTTGTTGTTGACGGATTTGACGTCTATGGAAAGAGTCATGTAACTCTTTGTAGACTGCTGCACCTGCTGTCTGACATAGCCGGTGGTCTCGATATTAGTAAGATTATGCGCTGTGGTGTTCAGCGCATTCTGACTTGTCTGTAATCCTGATGATCCAACATATAAACTACCCATTAATGGCATAACATTTACCTCTCGTTCTACAAGGATACAGTGCCTTCCCGGCTACTGCTTCGCGTCAAAATTTCCGTTGGTAACACCCATCTGCGCACCGGAGCTGTAAGCGCTTCTGGTATAATTTGCCGTCTCCGGCGCGGCTTTCGTGGCCTGCAGGAGATTCATCTCAAATTCCACCATTTCTAAGGCATTTCCCAGCAGTTCTTTATTCTGCTCATTGACCCGCTGTAATTCGCGGACCGAACTCTGCAATCTGCCATGTACTTCGGCAAGTTTTTCCTGCTCCCTGGGCCTGACCGACATCATTTCGATCAGATTGCTGAGTTTTAACGTTTCGACATCCTTGTTCAACACATTGGCAATGTCCGCTGTCACTTCCACCCTTCTCTTTTCCAGGTGGGTGATCCTGCCTACCACTTCCTGTTCATCATCCGTGATTTTCTGTAAATTCTCCAGATTCGCACTGGCGATAACCCGAGTCTTCTTCTGGGATAAGGCCAGAAGCCCCTCGTACTCGTCACATTCCTGCCCCAGCACCTCGATCAGGTTCTCCATTAAACTAGCCACCGGACTCCTTACCTCGTTTCCTCATAAGCCGCATCCATTGCAGCCGCTTTCTGCAGCAGTTTCTCTGCAAAATCCGCTGTATCCACTTTATAGGTGCCGTTCTGGATCTGCGCCTTGATAGGGGCTGTCAGTTCTTCCCTGATATCAGGAGTTCCCGCAAGCGCCGCCTGCGCTGCCCCGATTTCTTTTCCAAAATTGCTGAACTGCAGCTGATCTGTATGGGATGCACTGCCGGTCTGGCGTACTTTGTTCACCTTCTTTGTCTGGTATATCTGATGAACCTGATTGTATGCTTCTATACGCATCTCGGACTCCTCCTTTCCCGAACTGGTTATCTCAATTACTTATTAATTTTATCGGCAGGGGAATCAAATACTTTAGCTTTTCATAAAAATTAGATTGCCGGTTCATTCCCCTTCTTCTTTTCTGGGCTTTCTGCCGCAGCTCTTTTTCTCCGTACAGTACCCTGCCACTTCGCACTTGGGGACAAAATAATGTTCCACCAGATATTTCCATTCCTCAGAATAGTCCGACAGCGCCCGGCAGATATCATTCATCAGAAAGCGGTATTCCCAGTATGCCCTTGTGCAGAGTCTCTGATGCGACATTTCCACAAGATTGCGCACATTTCTCTTGTCCACGAGCCTGGTGGTCATTCCCAGCGGCAGGAGCATTGCCGCGTCTTCCCGGGGAATTCCGCATTCATTCTCCAGCCGGCTGCAGGCCGACGCAATCGCGCCCATGGTCTCCCGGTAAATGGTTTCCGCTTCCGGGTTTCCCGCAATGGCAGGCGGCACCGTATAAGAAAAATCTTTGTAATTGATATAACGCGTGCTGGCCTGCAGCCTTGTGGGAGCGCCGCCGATATGGGTATACCACTCCCTGATCACCCGGGCGGAATATCCATCTATGATCATTTCCACATTGACATATTCCATGACCCTGTGGTGTCCGGACCGGATGCAGTCAAGTCCGCGCCTGTAATTTTTTTCTTCATTATTAATGTCGGCTCCCCAGCACACGCCTGCCCGCTCTCCCATCAACGTCACCGGCCTGAGGGGCGTTTCTTTTAAAATGGTTATCATGTTAATTCTCCCTTTATATTCCAAAGTCGTCTTCAAATACCGGCTCTTCCATCTCGCAGGCGCCTTCCAGCGTCACACTGTAGTCTGTCAGCTGTCCCTCCGGATATTCCCAGGCCCCTATCCTCACCATAATATCGGCCCTGCATTCCGGACATCCATTATCATAGAAAGCGGCATATTCCATTTCCGGTCCCATTTTCCGTTCATAGGAACTCACACACTCCAAATCCAGATCCAGGGAAAGCACGTTTCCGCATGTCCTGCATTTTACCCGGTAAGGCGATCTCAGTTTTTTCATAACATTTCCCTTTCTATTTTCTCTGTCATAAAACCTGCTTTAAATGCGATTCGGTCACGGCAATTCTGGACGAGACATTATTCTCAAAAATATTGACCAGGGTTTGGAATGTCTCTCCGTTCCTGCCAAAAACAGAAATGCCTCTCTCCACCTGGATAATATATTTGCTTCCCTGTATCGCCCTTGCATGCCAGCCCTTTTTATCTTTTACCAAATATATGGAAAAATTCCATTTCTGGTATTCGGGCTTGGAAAATTCGCTTTTTATCTGCTGCTCCGGAAAACTGCTGTCTTCCATCGAAAAAATTTCGATATCGGTTCCCTCTTTGATATATTTGAGAAAATATTTTTTAAACTGCCGGATTCCCTCTCCCGTCAATAAGTAATTGTCAAAAATCTGTATGTAATTCTCTTTTGCCAGGAAATACCCGATCCATTTTGCTATGGCAGTGCTGCTTTCACCTTCCTCCACCCTTTTTCCGTGTACAGGCAGCGTGAGCATGGAAAAACCGTTGGTCCCTCTGTCATCCAGAATATCGGCCTTTCCAAAAGCAGAAATGCCCCATTCTTTCTTCATATATTTTTGTATTTTATTTCTTGGCTCCATAAGGATGATTTTTTCCGCCGTGTTAACTGCCAGGGCAATCAGCTCATTATAATATGGCTGATTTTGCACATACTTTTTGTGTATTTCACACTCATTCATAACTGCCAGTTCATTGGAATAAGCCCTGCCTGCCCATATATCCTGATACCATTGCAGAAACCCGGGACCTTTTTCCCGAAAATAGGCCTCATAAAAATCCATAAGCGCTTCTGAAACCACTGCCCGGTGCTGCCGCAGTCTCAGCACCATCTGTACCGCATCTATCTCGGAAGAAAATGCATCCACCTGCATGCAAAGCTCCAGAATACTATAACATAATACGACATCTGCCATTCCATTCTCCCATTCCAAACTGCGTAATACTTCAATCATGTGATCAGGATTTTTTCCGGCCTGCCCTCATCAGAAGTTTTGTCAGCTCATAACTTTTATCAAAAAATCCTGACGGCCAGGCTTTTTCAAACTGTCCGTTCTCGCACAATTCCATTTTCTCGATATACGAATTCCCTTCCTCATTTTTATCCACATAATAGATGGCAACCTGGTCACTGTCAATCCCGCTCTCCGGATCTGCCACCAGTACCTGAAGTTTTCTGATCAGATGTTCGCTGTGCGTCTCTATCAGTATACGGTTAACCGGATTCTTCTTATCGGTCACACAGTTTACAAACAAATCTGCCAGCTGCGCCTGCGCCGCGGGGTGAAGATGGATTTCCGGCTGTTCAAATATGGCTGTGGTTCCCTGATACGATAAGGATGCCCTTCCGTTCAGTTTGGTATTATTCGCATTGTACAGCTGTGTGACTATGGGGAGTACCTGGGAAATTCCGTATCCCACATCCATAATGTTATCCGCACACGCCCTGCCTCTGACCATGATGCTGAACAGTCCGTTCCCGGCTTCTTTTACATCAAGCGAATAACCCATGGCATCCTGAAACCATCCTGACACATTTCCCAGCAGCTCCGTATTTTCCTGCGCTGCCTGCCGCAGCAGCATGCCGGTATATTCACCGTTCACTCCCACATCATTATAACTGCTCTCCGAGTCCCTGTAGATTCTCTTTGGATTTTCCCTGAAAGGCCCAATGTATACCATATTGGCAGCCTCGTCTGCCAGCTGCCATTTTATTCCCCGGAAATATGCCTGTACAAAAGCCGCCATACAATATACCTTTTCCAGCTCCGGTTTTTTTAACTCATCCACATGCTGCAGAAATTTATCGTAAGAAAAGAACACCCCGAAATCTTGTTCGAAATCATTTTCCTTTGAAGTCAGGCCTTCCTGCAGGCAAAACTGTCCAACCAGATTCTCCACGCCCACAAAGGGAATAAATTTATCAAACTGCGCCTCCGGCAGAATGATTTCTTTTTCCCATTTCTCCCACGAATCTCCATTGTAAAACTGATAAAACCTGAAAATATACTCTTTTTCCCCTTCCCGCTCCAAATCACATATCTTTAGAGTATCCAGGTACAGCTCAGCCTTTTTGACCTCTATCTTTTTCAGCGGTTTATCAATCGTTACCTGTAATTCCGCACTTGACTTATAAGAATAAAAATGATTCCGGAGGCCCTGCGCCATCGTGCTTCTCCATCTGCCAGCTTCCAGTCTGACATATCGTGACAGTTCACGCCCGAAAGACAGCTTAAACACAAGACAATTATCTTCATGTTTATATAAGACATCATCATAGTTCCCATAATCTATCATATTTCCAAAAAACAGAAGCGGTGTGATCGCTTCCTCCCGGAAGGTTTGTGCCAATACCACAGGAAACCGAAGCAGGCTGCTTTTGCCGCAGCTGTTTTTACCCACAAAGATAGTGATGGGTTTGATGTCGATTTCCTTGGAGTCCGCAAATGATTTCATATGGTTTAAACGAAATTTCTGCATAAAAACACCTCCTGCACGTCTCATCAGGCCATGTCGGGAAACTTGCTTCCAAATCTGTCCGGTTTCACATACAATTTCAGCACTTCACTGTTTTTCGGCCAGGGCCTGCAGATACCCCTGCACCCGGTTGCGCTGCTGTCTCTGGAGCCTGCGGTACTTCTCAATCAGAAGGTACTCTTCGGAACCCTTTCTGACTGTAATACAGTCCTCGTCATACTCCGGTTCCCCTTCCCGGTCGCAGAGCAGCTGGTAAGGAGTGATCTGCAGGGCATCACAGATTATCATGATTTTGTCAGCGGCGGGATTTGTCTTCTTTCTCTTCCAGTCACTTATAGTACTTTGGGAAATCCCCGTCTCTTCCGAAAAAGTTTTCTGGCTGATATTCCTTTTCCTCAAAATATCGAATATTCTTTCACTGATTATCATCTGCCGCACCTTCCTTCCGCAAATCCTGCCGTAAGCATTTGCCCTACTGTGTATGATAACACAGAAAACCAACTGCTTCAACCCTTCTTCTGCGGCTGCAGCAAAGCTTGCAAAGCACTACATCCTATGATACGATAAGAACATCCACACTATAATAATCTTTGATGCCGGGCCTGCGGTCTGTGGTCAAAGGGCCGCTTATGACTGGTATGTGCGCCCAAGCGCACAAGGGGGTAAAAATGAACGAACTGAAACTGAACAACAAAAGGACCATCCTGGTGGGACTGGCATTTCTGTCCATATGCGCCTTCTGGCAGATGTATGACAGCGTGGTCCCCCTGATTCTGCGGGAGACTTTCAAGATGGACGAGTCCCTCACCGGCATCATCATGGCCGCAGACAATATTCTTGCCTTGTTTCTGCTGCCGTTCTTCGGCGGCTTATCCGACCGGACCAGCACAAAGCTGGGCCGCCGCACGCCTTACATTATTGCAGGTACGGCCGGGGCAGTGATTCTCATGAACATTCTTCCCATACTGGACAACAGCTATTCCCGGGAAGCCGCGCCCATTCAGCTTGCAGCCTTTGTCATCGTGCTTGGACTGCTGCTGATTTCCATGGGCACCTACCGCTCCCCCGCCGTGGCCCTGATGCCCGACGTAACCGCAAAGCCCCTGCGCAGCAAGGCAAATGCCATCATCAATCTTATGGGAGCCGTAGGCGGCGTCCTCTACCTGGGCGTGGCGGCAGTTATGTATCCCACTTCCAGAGTGGCGGGCATGGAGCATGTAAATTACCAGCCCCTGTTTCTCATTGTCGCGGCCATCATGGCGGCGGCAGTCATAACCATGCTTGTGACCATACGGGAACCGGCACTGGCCGCCGAAAACCAGGAACTGGAAAAGAAACATCCCGAGTGGAACCTTGCCGAGGATGACGGCAGCGGCGGCGAAACCCTCCCTGCCCCGGTAAAGAAAAGCCTGGGATTTCTGCTGGCTTCCATTGCCCTATGGTACATCGGATATAACGGGGTCACCACATGGTTCACCACCTATATCTCCCGGATTATGGGCGAAGGCCTGGGCGGCGCCTCCACCTGCCTGCTGGTCGCCACCGCCGGCGCCATTGTTTCCTACATTCCCATCGGCATGGCCGCCTCCAGAATCGGACGGAAAAAAACCATACTGGCGGGCATTATTCTGCTGGCGTCCTGCTTTGTCTCCGGCTATTTTCTGACCACCCTGTTTTCCTCTGTGAACGCCGTCATGTATGTGGCATTTGCCCTTGTGGGGCTGGCCTGGGCGGCCATCAATGTGAATTCCCTGCCCATGGTGGTGGAAATGTGCCGGGGCAGCGACGTGGGAAAATTTACAGGTTATTATTATACCGCCTCCATGCTGGCCCAGGTGATCACGCCGGTGCTGGCCGGTTCCCTGATGAAAAGCATCAGCTACCGGATCCTCTTCCCCTATGCCGCCTGCTTTGTGATTTTCAGTTTTATTACCATGTGCTTTGTGCGCCACGGCGACAGCAAAGTGGAGGCAAAAAGGGGACTTGCGGCTTTTGAGGACATGGACGACTAAGTCCAAGGCCGGACACACAGACATACTTTTGACGCAGCCCTCTGTGGACTGGGGGCTGTCAGGAAAGTACTGCACGAAAAATCAGGGAGGACATTACCCATGACCGCCATCCTATCGATTTCCATACTGACATTGCTGATCCTGTTTCTGCTCTGGGCGCTTATGCTGCGGCCCCGCAGACATCACCCCGGCTGGGAAAAGCTGGCCCATGTCCGCTATGCCCACCGGGGACTTCACGACCAGTCCCTCCAGATCCCGGAAAATTCCCTGGCAGCCTTCCGGCGTGCCGCGGACTGCGGCTTCGGAGCGGAACTGGATGTACACCTTATGGCCGACGGAAATCTCGCCGTGGTTCACGACAGCAATCTGACCCGGGTATGCGGCCGGAATGTCATGATTGAGGATTTGCGGAAGGAAGATCTGAAAGACCTGCCTTTGCAGGGCACCGGGGAGCGAATTCCCCTGCTGCCGGAAGTGCTGGATTTATTTGAAGGAAAGACACCCCTGATCATTGAGCTGAAAGCAGAACGGGGCAATGCGGCCCCTTTGACCCGGGCCGTGATGACCGCATTAAACGGCTGGAAAGGAACCTACTGCATGGAATCCTTTCACCCTGCCGTACTTTTGTGTCTGAAAAAACATTATCCCCATGTTCTGAGGGGACAGCTCAGCCAGAATTTCCTGCGTGACAGCCAGGTCGGAGGACTGTCCCTGCCCCAGAGGCTGATTATGACTTTCCTGCTGACCACCTTCCTCACCCGCCCGGATTTCATCGCCTACAACTATCTGGACCGTTCCCGTCCCAGCCTGCGCTTCATGCGCCTGCTCTACGGCGTTCATGAAGCCGGCTGGACAGTCAGGGATCCGGACACCATGAAAATGCTGGAGCAGGAGAATGTCCTTCCCATTTTTGAAGGATTTCTTCCCTGATTTTTACCAGCTCAGATTCCGCGGGACCTCATCCCATAGGAAAAGCTTTCTTATGGGGTGAGAAAATCCCTGCACTTCTCCCTGAAAAATTCCAGGAAACCATCTCCCACTGCCAGCCTGTCTGTCCAGTCCTCCCCCAGATCATAAAAATATTTTCCCGTTTCCATGTCAATGGAAAGGCTGTCCAGCGGAAATCCCTTATGCCGTATGGCAGAGTGGGGCGTGGCGCTGATCAGAAACGGCCTGCTGGCAAGCGCTTCTCCCATGGACTCCAGTATGCGGTTTTCGTCCAGCACCAGGCAGATTCCGTTCCGGTACCTGGCTTTTATGGTTCCGTACCGCCTGGCCAGACCGCTGTAATAAGCCAGCATCTCCTCGTCCGTCAGATACTTTCCGTTGACCGTGCGCACATGGATTCCGGGCTGCAGCTCCTCCCCAATCCCCTCAAAATACAAACCGGAATCGCAGGAAAAAACCGGCATCCCGAATGCCCGGTAATAGGCCAGCGCCTTCTGCCTGGCATTTTCCAGGGGTGTGGAGCCATCCTCCGGCACTCTCGGAATCTCCCCTTCCATGTCCTGCAGCCCTATGATTTCCAGGCCAAGTCCTGCCAGTTTCCGTCTCATAGCCTCCAGCTTTGCCTGATTTCCCGTTCCGTATAGTAATTTCATTGTGCTTTCCACCTTTCCTGTGTCCCCCATTTTCTCCGGAAGACTGTGTGCATATCATTTTTGTCGTCATTTCCCGGCCGGACTTTTTTATTCAAACTGAGACGCATACAGCCGATAGTAGAATCCTTTGTCTGCCATCAGGCTGTCGTGATTTCCCTGTTCCACCACATCCCCATGGTCAACCACCAGAATGTGGTCCGCATTCTGTATGGTGGAAAGCCGGTGGGCGATCACAAAGCAGGTTTTCTCCTTCATCAGTTCCCGCATGGCCTTCTGGATTCTCCGCTCCGTGCTGGTGTCCACATTGGAAGTGGCCTCGTCCAGAATCAGCATCCTGGCATCATACAGCATTGCCCGGGCTATGGTCAGAAGCTGTTTCTGTCCCTTGGAAATATTGCCTCCGTCCTCACTGACTACGGTTTCATACCCCTGCGGGAGGCGCATGATAAAAGAATGGATATGCGCCGCCTTGGCAGCCGCCACCACTTCCTTCATGGTGGCGCCTTCCCTGCCGTACGCGATATTGTCAAAAATAGTCCCCTTGAACACCCAGGTATCCTGAAGCACCATGGCATACGCGCCCCGCAGGCTTCTTCTGGTGTAGTCTCTCACATCCTGTCCTTCCACCAGGACATTTCCGGCGTCCACGTCATAAAACCGCATCAGCAGATTGATAATCGTTGTTTTGCCCGCCCCGGTGGGCCCCACGATGGCCACCAGCTTTCCCGCGCCCGCGGTAAAATTCAGATTATGTATGATGGTCTTTCCCTTCTCATAACCAAAGGACACGTCCCGCAATGCCACATTGCCCTTCACTTCCTCCAGCAGGGCCGCATGCTGCCGGTCTTCCGGCTCCTCTTCCTCGTCCATCAGGTAGAAAACCCTCTCCGCCGCTGCCAGGGCGGAATACAGTTCATTGGTAATATTGGCAATCTCATTGATGGGGCCGGAAAACTTTCGGGAATACAGGACAAACGAAGAAATCTGTCCCAGGGAAATCCCGCCTTTCATGTATAGGAACGAGCCGAACACCGCAGTCAGGGTCAGTCCCAGGTTATTGAGGGAACCCATGGTAGGCCCCATGGTTATGCCGTAATAATCCGCATCATAATAAGCTTCCGCCGCATTGTGGTTGATTCTGTCAAAATTTTCTGCCACACGGTCCTCATAGGCGTAGGCCATGATGGTTTTCTGACCGGAAAACATTTCCTCCACAAAGCCGTTCATGATTCCGTAATTTTTGGAGCGTTTCACATATCTCGGCTGGGTAATCTTCCGCATCTTGGTCACATAGGCAACGGCTATGGGAATTGTCACCACCGCCACCAGCGCCAGCGTGGGCGATATGTAAATCATCATGCCGAAGGCTCCCACCACCGTCACCAGGCTGGTGAGTATCTGCACCACATCCGTGGCAAGGCAGGTGCTTACCACGTCTATGTCATAAGACACACGGCTGATGATGTCTCCCGCCTGGTTTCTGTCAAAGTATCCCACCGGCAGCCGCATCAGCTTGTCAAACACATCCTTCCGCATTTTTTTCGCTATCAGCCTGCTGACATACATCATGATAATATTGATGGAAATGGTGAGCACGGAGGACAGCACATAGCACAGCAGCATCCTTTTTGCGTAATAAAAAACCGCTTCAAAATTTACCTTTCCGACTCCGGCAGCGGCCTCGCTGATGGCTGCCCCTGCAAGGCTGGGTCCCAGCAGGGCCAGTATATTGCTGACAAAGCACAGTACAAATACCAGCACCAGAATCCATTTATAGTATCCGATATAGCTGATCATACGTTTAAAAGTTCCCCGGGTATCCCTGGGTTTTTTCCGAATTGCATCTCTGGCCGCCATGATTCCTTCCTTTCTGCCGCCTCTGATTTTACATACCGGGGACGCCGTGACACAGGCAATGCGAAACATTTCCCGGCCCGGGCGTCCGGCCATGTCAGTTCCCCATCTGCGTCCTGTAGATTTCCTGATACATGCCGCAGCTTTCCAGCAGTTCTTCATGTGTGCCGTGTCCGATCATTTTGCCCTCGTCCAGGACAATAATATCATCCATGCTCATGATGGAACTGATTCTCTGGGCTATGATGATGGTGGTGGTATCCGCGTGATGCTCTCTTATGGCCCTGCGCAGCGCCGCGTCCGTCCGATAGTCCAGCGCGCTGGAGGAATCGTCCAGAACCAGAATCCGGGGCGCCGCTGCCAGTGCCCTGGCAATCAGCACTCTCTGGCGCTGTCCTCCGGAAAGGTTCGCCCCCCGGACCACCGCCTTATGTTCATATGTGTCCTCATAGTTTTCGATAAACTCCCTGGCCATGGCGTCCTCCGCGGCTGCCTCCAGTTCCCGGCGGTCCACATCCCGCCCGAAAGAAATATTCTCCTTCAGGGAATCCGCAAAAATCACGTCATTCTGAAACACCGCCCCGAAAAGTCTGTGCAGTTCATCTTTTTCATAGGCGCGCACATCTTTTCCGTCAATGAAAATATGTCCCTCATCCGCGTCGTAAAAACGCATCAGCAGATTGATGATGGTAGTCTTTCCGCATCCGGTGGCCCCGATAATGCCCAGGGATCCTCCTTTTTTCACCGAAAAGTCAATCCCTTCCAGACATTTTTGTCTCTCCAGCCCGTCGAATCTCGCCCTGTCAGGATTTTCCCCTTCCTCGCTGACGGTTTTTCCGTAACTGAAAGACACATGATCGAACACTATGTATTCCTTCCGCTCCGTGACAGCCGCCTCCTCTGCCGGAACCGGAAGCAGCTCGTCCTCCTGTTTTACCACGGACGAAATCCGGTCCGCGGAGGCATTGGCCTTGGACATCATCATAAAAACCCGGTTCAGTCCCATGACTCCCATAAGGATCATATTGAAATATGTCAGAAATGCCAGAATAACCCCCGGCCGGGTGACGCCGCCGTTCACACGCCAGGCGCCCACCAGCACCACAATGGTCAGGCCCACATTGAGCATAAAGGTCATGATAGGTCCCGGAAGGGCCATGACAATGCCTGCCCTGATATCCCTTCCCGCCAGCCGGGTATTGGCATCCTCAAATCGGCGCATCTCGTAATCTTCTTTGGAAAGCGCCTTGACCACACGGATTCCCGTAATGTTTTCCCTCATAATACGGACAATGTCGTCCATGCCCTTCTGCACCTTGTCATATAGCGGAATGCCCTTCATGGAAACCCATACCACCGCCACAATCAAAAGCGGCGCCATGATACAGAGGATGGACGCCAGTCCCACATCCATGGTCAGGGTGATGAAAATCCCGCCCAGCAGCATGATGGGAGCCCGGATTCCCATTGTCTGGCTGGACTGGATAAAACTCTGCAGATTGTAAGAGTCCGATGTCATCCGGGAATTCAGGGAGGGCAGGCCGAATTCATCCAGCTGTCCCCCGGACAGATTCACGGATTTCCAGAATAAATCCCGGCGGATCTCGTAGATGCTTTCCTTCGCCACCCTCACCGAAAGGCGGTTCGCCTTCACATTGGCCTGCCGCACATAGATCACCAGCAAAAGCATGACCCCGCCCCAGGCAAAAACCATTTTTACATTCTGCGACGGCGCCACGTCATCCACCAGATGCTCCAGCACATAGGGCAGCAGCAGCTCCCCCACCGTGGCCGACAGTTTGATGGTCATGGCAATGGCAACCATCCATTTGTACTTTTTCAGATAAGAAAATATAAATTTCATGGCGGTTTTTGTTCTCCCCTATTTTTTCCAGCTGTCCAGTAATTTTCCCACCAGTTTCTTCAGTTCCTCCTGCTCCGGTTCGGTAAGGGCACCGAAAATAGGATTGCCATCGTCCTGGCTCGCCTGAAGCCGGGCTTCCTCGGTTCCAACTGCCGTCAGGGAAATAACGCTTTTTCGTCTGTCCATCTCGTCTTTCTTGCGCTGAATCAGCCCTTTTTCCTCCATTTTCGCCAGAATTTCGCTTACAGAGCCGGGCTGAATCCTTAAAATATCCTGCAGCTCCTTCTGCGTCATGCTCCTTCGTTCCAGTAAAATGGCAAGAATCCTGCCCTTTCCGGAGTCCCTGCCGGAACGCACATACAGATGATGTCCGCAGGCCCGCATCATACTGTATAAATTATCTTCCTCATAGGAAAGCCCCTTGCACCGGCAGCAGTTCCCCTTGTTTTCTTCCATATGCATCACAACCTTTTATTTTTCTTTAGGTACCTTTGCATTATCTTACGCCACCTGCTTCCGTTTGTCAAGGGCGATTTTCGACAGAAATTCACGAAAAACCGCAGACAGCTGCCTCCTGCCTTTCCGCGGCAAAATCCCGGATTTATTCCCGCCGGATTTTAAAGCTGTCATATTCGGAAGAAGCATGTTATAATGTTGACACAGAAGGGCGTTGTGTCAACTTCTGATTCCATGTGCGCTGATGCGCACGGAATTATAGTATAATAAAGTCCATATTTGTGGCTTGATGAGGCCGAATGGCCATGAATACCATGATTGGTCTGGAATCATTCGGGACACAAAAAAGCCGGACGGCCATCCACACCGGTGTGGGACCGTATCGGCAGAAAATCACAGACAGCAGATTCACCGTGCAGATCCGGCAGCTGTCTGGAATACCTTTATACAATCGAGTAGGGGAACGCTCTTCTCCGCTACTCGCCGCGCGGGGCGCGTGCAGCTTTCGCTGCTAATTTCCTTACGCGCCCCTGCGCATAAAAAGATGATGCGGCAGTCCGGACCGGCCGCCGCACTGCCGCATCATGATATCCAGAAAGGAAAAACCACCATGACTTATAATTTGACTGATTATGTCTGGCTCTTTTTCATCTATTCTTTTGCGGGCTGGTGTATGGAAGTATGTTATGCCGCCATCAGACAGCGGAAATTCGTCAACCGGGGATTTGTCAACAGCCCCCTGTGCCCTATTTACGGCTTCAGTTCCGTACTGTTTGCCCTGTTTTTGCCGGAGCTCACGGAAAACCTGTTTTTCCTGTTCCTGGGCGGCCTGCTGCTGGCAAGTACCCTGGAATACTCCACCGGCATGGCCATGGAAAAAATTTTCCACAAAAAATTGTGGGACTATTCCGGAATTCGCTTTCAACTGGGCGGCTATGTGTGCGCCCGGTACTCCCTGCTCTGGGGTCTCCTGGCCCTGGCCACCATGCTGTTTTTCAACCCGCTGCTATGCGGCATTCTCAGCATGGTTCCCTACGCAGTAACCGTGGCCGTACAGTGGGGCGCTTCCATTCTGCTGGCGCTGGATTTTATCACCACCGTCATGGCGGTCCTGGATATGCAGATCACGGCCAGGCGGCTGGCCCGGTTATCCGAAGAAATGCGCCGTACCTCCAGGCTTCTGGAAAACAAACTGTCCGCAGGCGTCCAGCGCCGTATGCAGAAGTCCTTTCCTTCCATCAGTAAAGAGGACATGGCCGCGGATCTGAAGATAAAATCGGAGCGGTCCGGCGTGGAAGACGCCGTTTTTGCCCGGGGCTGCAGCTTCTATAAACTGGTTTCCCTGTTCTTCATAGGCGCCTTCCTGGGAGATCTCACCGAGACTGTATTCTGTCTGCTGACCACCGGCACACTCATGAGCCGCAGCAGTGTGGTCTATGGCCCCTTCAGCATTGTATGGGGGCTGGGCTGTGCCCTGCTGACCCTTTTCCTGTACCGCTACCGGGACAAAAGCGACCGGTACATTTTTGTGGCAGGCACCCTGCTGGGCGGTGTCTATGAATATGTCTGCAGTGTCTTTACGGAACTGGTATTCGGCACGGTATTCTGGGATTACAGCGGCTTCGCCTTCAACCTGGGAGGCCGTATCAACCTGCTGTACTGCTTTTTCTGGGGAATCGCCGCCGTGGTCTGGCTGAAATTGATTTATCCCTTCCTGTCCTCCCTGGTGGAAAAGCTTCCCCTGCGGGCCGGAAAAATACTCTGTAACTGCCTGATTGTATTTATGATATTCAACATGGCCATCTCCTCCCTGGCCCTGGCACGTTACACCCAGCGGAATACCCCGGGGGATTCCTCCGTATCCGAAATCCCCTTTTCGGATTTTTTGGACGAACATTTTCCCGACCAGAGAATGGAGCGGATTTATCCCAATGCCATCATGGTGGATCCTTAACTTCCCCGGCACCCGGGAATCCGGTTCCGGAAACCTTTAATGGCATATTTTGTGATACATTTCCGGTCTTCTGTCCCGGAACAGCCCCCAGCTGAAACGCATTTCTTCAATGGCATCCAGGTCAAAAGTATGCAGGATCACCTTCTCCTGTGTCCTGCCGGCGTCCTCCAGAACGGCGCCTGTCTCATCCGTGATAAAAGAAGAACCATAAAAAGTCAAAGACGAAGACTGGCTGTTGTTATCCTTCCCGGGCACCACGGATTCTTCCCCGATCCGGTTGGCAGCCACCACCGGCACCACATTGGCTGCCCCGTGTCCCTGCATACAGCGGCGCCAGTGGGGCATACTGTCGCATTCTATGATGGGCTCCGATCCTATGGCCGTGGGGTACAGCAGCAGCTGTGCTCCCATCAGGGCCATGCATCTGGCCGCCTCCGGGAACCACTGGTCCCAGCAGATACCCACACCTACCTTTCCATAGGCGGTATTCCACACCTGAAAACCCGTGTTTCCCGGTGTAAAATAGAATTTTTCCTGGTAAAAATGATCGTCCGGAATATGTGTCTTGCGGTACACCCCCAGAACACTGCCATCCGCGTCGATAACTGCCACGGAATTATAGGTCACATTCCCGTCCCGCTCAAAAAAGCTCACGGGAAGCACCACCCTGCACTCTGCTGCCACCCGGGAAAACCGTTCCACCGCCGGATTCTCATCCAGGGATGTTGCCAGCTGATAGGAATCGTAATTCCTTTCCTGGCAGAAATACCATGTCTCGAATAATTCCGGAAGCAATATAATCTGTGCGCCGGCCCCGGCCGCTTCCCTGACCAGTCTTTCCGCCGCCTCTAAATTTTCCTGACGCGGACGGTTGCAGTACATCTGCACCGCCGCCACCGTAACATGTTTCATTTTTCCGTCTCCCTGTTATTGTTTTTCCGTTATTATTTTCCCGTTTCCCTTATCCCGCCTGGTTCCGCCGCTTAGCGCGCCGGTTTATATCCCCTGTTCCAGGATTCTCCTTCCCAGCGGAATCTGCTGTGTGATACAGTGAATGTTGCCTCCCCCGATGAGGATATCCCTGGTGTAAATCTGTACCACCTCCCTCCGGGGAAACAATCCCTGCAGGATCTCCTTTGCCTTTTCATCGGCAGGATCCCCGAAGCCCGGCATGACAATGTGTCCGTTTGCAATATAAAAATTCACATAAGAGGCCGCAAGCCGCTCCCCCGGAGTACGCGTGGGTTCATCCCAGCAAGTGTCCAGTCCCCCGCACTCCTCCCGGGTTATGGTCACCGGAGCAGGAAGGGGCAGCTTATGGACCTTAAGCTTCCTGCCCTTTGCGTCCCTGCAGCCCTCCAGGTACTCCAAGCAGGCACTGGACATGGCATACTGTTCATCCTGCTCATCCTCCGTCCAGGCCAGCACCACTTCCCCCGGCGCCGTAAACGCGCAGATATTGTCCACATGCCCATTGGTTTCATCATGGTAAATCCCACAGGGCAGCCACAGAACCACGGACACATTTAAATACTTTTTCAGCATGTCCTCAATCTCTTCCTTTGACAGCTCCGGATTCCGCCCCTTTCCCAGCAGGCAGCATTCCGTCACCATGCAGGTCCCCTCCCCATCCACATGGATGGAGCCGCCTTCCAGGATAAAACCCCGGTTGTCATAGACATCCTTTCCCAGCAGGTCACAAAGCTTTCTGGCCATCTGATTGTCCTTATCCCAGGGAAAATACAGGCCATCATACAGTCCTCCCCAGGCGTTGAACCCCCAGTCAATTCCCCGTACCTCCCCCGCGTCATTTTTCACAAACGTGGGGGCATAATCCCTGGCCCAGGCATCATTGCTGGACATTTCCACCACACGCACGGAATCCGGCAGCATACTTCTGGCATTGTCGTATTGTCCCGCACCGGCACAAACCGTCACCTGCTCGGATTCCGCAATGGTCCGCGCGATTTCCACAAAAGCCTTCCTTGCCGCATATGCGCCGTACTGCCAGGAATCCGGACGCTCCGGAAATATCATGATACAGCCCTCGTGAGGCTCAAATTCCGCAGGCATCCGAAAACCGTCCTCTGACGGCGTGGTATTTCTGATTATTTTCACAATTTCTCTCCTATTCCGCTTTCCCGGGCCCTCCATCTGAGCCGGTTCCCCCCGGCACATTTCGGCCCTGCTGCAAAACGCCGCGCGGGTCCCGGTCCGCACTGTCAGGCATGTCCCCCCGCACTGTCCCTCATCACTTTCAGTTCCTCGTTCTCCCGCTCCAGCAGAGAGAAAAACTCCCGGATATCCAGGCTTTTTGCCAGGGGAATCACTCTGTAGTCAGATTCTGTCCTGACTTCTCCACCGGCAGGAACCAGATGCTTGATCTGGCAGCATTCCGGATCCATCATCATTTTCCGTGTAGCGCCGCCGGTTATGTAAAGGCGCAGACTTTCCCCTTCCAGGAGTTTCATAAAGTTCTTTTTTTCACATTCGTACAAAACCCTCATATAATAGTCTTTGTATGTCTCTGCTTTCTTATAATCGTTGGAGTACGGCCCTATCACATCAAAGTACTGCTCCCGGGGCCTGTCCGCGTTTCTGGCAAAAAGCGCAAAATCAATTCCGTTCCGCACGCAGGAGGAACGCACCTCTATAGTCTTGTCATTATATAGTTTCAGGTCAACCTGATTGTATGAAGAACAGCTCTCCGGACGTCTTACCTTCCCGCAGCGTCCATACCGCCAGTCCATGACTTCCATGCAGGCCGCCTCCGCAATGATGCCCGACAAATTGTCGATTTCCACCGTGTCCAGGTCCCTGCGCTCCGATGAATTTGCCTTCCCCAGGTTCAGCCTTGGAATGATTCGTTCTGCCTGCTCCGATACGGTTTTCATGAAACGGCTCCCCAAAGGAATATTGATTTCCATACAGACAAAATACTCTCTCTTTACGGAAAAACGTTTTCGGTAATTCCTTCTGACGCTATATCTGATGATATCCTCTGCTTTCATGCCCCGCTTCCCCCTCAGAGACCATTCCCGGCATCATTGGTCACATATACCTCCCGGGAGTCTGCCTTTACAGTATTGTCATTAAAACTGATATAATTGCTTTGGACCTCATAGGCCGCATATTTCCGGGACCATTCCAGAAACCTGCGGTTTACCTTTCCCTTGTGGGTGATCAGGTTGGTTATCCCGAAACGGATTCCCTTTTCATGCAGGGCATCCAGATATTCGCAAAGTTCATCTTCCTTTTTCTCATTCCAGAGCTTATTGTATTCACTCATGGAAATCAGATAGGGGGGATCCAGAAACACAAACACATTTTCCCCAAACTCCACGGATTCCAGAAACGAAATATAATCCTTGTTGTAAAACACCGTTTCATGGGTTTGCGCAAAGGCCAGATAATGCCGGAGGGCCGCATGTACATTCCGGTTAAAGTCCACGTTTCCCACCGGCAGATTGAAATCCCCCCTGCCGTTAAAACGGATCATGTGATTAAAACCATAAATCAGCAGCAGGTACAGACACAGAAAATCCTTTTTGTCCTGGTTAAAATCCTTGCGCATTTTCAGATATGCCTCTTTATTATATCTGGAATAATAGGTTTTTACATACTTTTTTTTCAGTTCGTCCGGCACACATTTCCCTCTGTAGGAGCAGGACAGGCCGTAAAAGTCAATTCTTTCGTATAATTCTCCCAGCAGTTCCTCCGGCCTTCCCCGGTATTGTCCCAGCTGCCTGTGAAGCTCCACCACATAATAATCCACGTCATTCAGCAGATAGGAATCCCCCTCCACATTCAGGAACGAACTGCCGCCCCCCACAAACGGCTCGATATACTGCCCGATCTTTTCCGGCATCAGCTTCAGCAGCTGGGGCATCAGCTTATATTTGTCACCCACATAAAAAAAGGGCGACCTGATCACATTATGATTTTCCATGGCCGGCGCTCACTCTCGTAATAAAAACATACTCTTTATGCCCCTCAAACTCCGTCTTGCCGGCGTTAAAGCAGGGATGTTTCTTTTCAAATATTTCCGTCCTGCCCCTGGAAGACAGAATGTCAGCAATTTCGTCCAGTGTTATCTTGTTTTTCGATGAACTGCTTTTGGAATGATACGTGTTGTTGTAAGTCACCACAATATACCCGGCGTCTATATTCTGTATCAGATCCGCAAATACTGCCGGCGCCTTATTCCGGCAATAGTCGCTCATGTTCTCGGCCCCGGGCTTCAGCGCCGTTCCTTCCAGTTTCGGCTTTTTCCACTGCGCCACATTTTCCAGGACATGGTAAAATCTGCTGTACTGTCTGCTGTTGTAGGGCGGGTCAACAAAAACCACATCTGCCTTCACCTGCCTTACCAGCGCATTGGCATCCATTCTGTAAATGGAAAAACATTCCGTATTTCTCTCCGGCGCAATCAGTTCAAAGCAAAACCGGTCTTCCGGCGTGACATTTTTCCGGTAAGCATCATAATGTCCCACCGTATTTGCCACCTTATCCATAGAATACAGAAGGGATGCCAGCAGAATGTAATACTCCCGCCTTGTGACAAGCGCTTCCACCCTTTTGATCTCCTCCCTGACCGCGCCGATCTGCCTGGCGTCATTTTCCGAAAAATACCTGCCCCCGAAATTCTCCGAAACATAATTTTCTTCCAGGTTTTCCTTCCCCAGTCCCCGGAATCTGTCCCTATACGCCTCCAGCACACTTTCGTCAAAACTCCCTGCGCCGAAAAAAGCCTGATAGATCACTTCGTTGGAAAACAGGAAATCGTTCACCAGCACCTTCCGGTAATGTCTCCTCATCCGGCTGCTCACCACGCCGGTTCCTGCAAAGACATCCAGAAAAACCTCTCCCCTGCAGTGCTCCAGAACCAGTTCCTCTATCCAGTCCAGAAGTTTATATTTACTTCCCGTATATCTCCTGTTGCTTATGCTATACATCCACAGCTTCCTCCGGCATTTTGATGCGGGGCTGCGCCCAGGCAGCCGCATTTGGGACAGTTTTGATTATATCACTTTCATCCCCGGTTTTCTACAGACATTTTCCGCCCTGTTTTTTTGCCACTACACAGTACCAGTCTGTTTCGTCCATATCCGCTCCCGGGATGCAGGCGGGAAAATTCAGGACTTCCACATCTGTATATCCCATTTCCCTTATTTTATCAAGCAGTATTTCTCGTTTCACAGGAATGTAATGCTCTTCAAAATGCTCTTTCCGGAATATCCTGTTATCCTTCTCGAATGTATAGAGCAGATGAAAGGTCATGGTCTCATCTTCATGGTAGTCCCACACCTGCACCAGATTCACCCTTGTGTCTCCGTCAAAAAAAGGATGATACAAATAAAACCGGTTCCTCTCCCTTAAAATCTTATCCCAGTTTCTCATGTCAAAATACAGATAGCCGCCTTCCTTCACCAGAGAGTCCATCTGCTCCAGGGCCGCCAGCACATCCGCATTGCCCACATATGGCAGGGAATTTCCTGTACTGGCAACACAGTCAAATTTTTCTGTAAAATATTCCGACACTTTTCTGAAATCACAGCATTCCAGCTTTACGGGAATCTTCCCCGCCTCTGCTTTTTTCCTGCATTTTGCAAGCATGGACTCACTCAGGTCCGAACCGGCCAGCCGGATGCCCAGATCCGCTGCCGGTAATGTCACATTGCCGGACCCAATGCTGACATCCAGCAAAGACTCTATGTTACGATCCCTTCCCAGCATCTCCCAATGTTTTCGGTATATCTCTCTTCTGCTTTCATTTTCAATTAAATCGTAAATGTCTGCCCGGTCGTATATACTTGCCATAAATATTCCCTTTCTGTCTTTGTCAATTTTGTGATATCCTGAAACTTATGGGGCTCCCGCCCCCGGTTCCGGGTTTCCCGTCCCGAGTCCGCACAAAAATACCGGACAAAGCCATCCCGCAAAAAGGGACTGCAATGCACCGTCACATCTGTCCTCATTGCCATCCGGAACCCAATATGCTAAAATACAGAACATAAGGAGGAGTTTTCACTATGAATGATTGCAAAGCACTTGAACAGGCGAGGGCCTTTTTTCAAAAGGACTGTTTTGCCACGGAAAACGGCGCCGTTATCGAACAGGTGGAAGACGGACTGGCGCGCTGTTCCATGACACTCACTCCGCACCACAGAAACGCTGTGGGCGCCGTCATGGGCGGTGCGGTTTTTACGCTGGCTGACTTCGCTTACGCCGTGGCTTCCAACTGGCAGGGAACGGTCCATGTATCCCGCACCAGCCAGATCACTTTCCTGGGTACGGCAAAAGGCGGGCAACTTATCGCCACTGCCCGCCGTGTGAAAGAAGGCCGTCAGACCTGTTATTATCTGGTGGAAGTCACTGATGACCTGGGAAACCAGGTGGCTCATGTGACCATAGACGGCTTTGTAAAAAGGTAATGGAGGCGGCGTCAGCCGCACAGTTCCTCATTACCGTACAATTCCAGTCCCCCTTCCCGGATGGCGTCCGCCGCGGCGGCGCCGTCCGAGGCCTTCACCAGCATTGCCTTATGCTCTCCGGATACAAGGGTATACATATATTCGATATTCAGTCCCTTTGCACACAGGATATGTGCCAGCCGGTACAGCTCACCCGCCTGGTCTTCCAGGCGGACGGCCAGCACATCTGTCAGCATTGCGGAGAATCCTGCTTCCCGCAGGGAAGCTCTTGCCCGTTCCGGGTCAGACACCACCATCCGCAGCATCCCGAACTCCGAAGTATCTGCCATGCTCACGGACAATACATTGATTCCCTGTGTTTTCAGCACTTCCGTCACCTGTGCCAGCCGTCCCTCACGGTTCTCCATAAAAACCGATAACTGTTTTACAAACATACCTTCCCTCTCTTTCTCCCATGCCCCCATTCGCCTGCACGGGTTTTTCACTGCCCCACATTATGCATCCAGTTTCCGTCTGTCTATCACATGAACCGATTTGCCCATGCTGCGCTCCAAGGCCTTGGGTTCCACCAGCTTCACCCGGACAGCCAGTCCGATGGCCTGCTGAATCACATGCTCGATTCTTCTGGTCAGATTCTCCAGCTCCCGGATCTCATCAGAGAAGAAACGCTCCTCCACCTCCACCTGTACCTCCAGGGTATCCAGATTGTTCACCCGGTCCACAATCATCAGATAATGAGGCGTGATTCCTCCCATCTCCAGAAGCGCCGCTTCGATCTGGGACGGGAACACATTCACACCGCGGATGATCAGCATGTCGTCACTTCTGCCCGTGAACCTGGCAATCCTGGCCGTGGTCCTGCCGCACTCACAAGGTGTATGGTCAATGCTGGTCAGGTCCTTTGTACGGTACCGGATCAGTGGAATTCCTTCCTTGGCCAGCGTGGAGATCACCAGTTCCCCGGTCACACCGTCCGCCACGGGCTTAAAGGTCCCCCTGTCCACAATCTCAGGCAGGAAATAGTCCTCGTGCACATGAAGACCCTTGTGGAACCGGCAGTCCGTTGCCACCCCGGGTCCCATGATCTCGCTGAGTCCGTAGATATCATGGGCATGAATTCCCAGCTTTTCCTCTATCCTGGTGCGCATCTTCTCCGTCCACGGCTCTGCCCCGTTCAGGGAAGCCTTTAACCTGATCTGGTCACGGACCCCCATCTCCTCAATGGTCTCCGCAATATGCATCAGATAGGAAGGCGTACACAGGATACCCGTCACGCCGAAGTCCACCATCATGGTGATCAGTTTTTTCGTGTTTCCCGTGGACATGGGCACCACGGTAGCCCCCATTTTCTCCGCGCCGTAATGTCCTCCCAGGCCTCCGGTAAACAGTCCGTATCCGTATGCCACCTGGATAATGTCTTCCCGTCCCATGCCCGCCATGGAAATGCATCTCGCCACGCACTCGCTCCACATGTCAATGTCTCTTCTGGTGTACCCCACCACCGTAGCCTTCCCTGTGGTGCCGCTGGAGGCATGGATGCGCACGATCTGGGAATTGGGTACCGCAAACATCCCAAAGGGATAGGTATCCCGCAGATCATCCTTTGTGGTAAAGGGAAGTTTTGTCAGGTCTTCCAGCCCCCTGATATCCCCCGGCTCCAGCCCCACTGCCTGCATTTTTTTCCGGTAGTATTCCACATTGTGGTACACCCGGTCCACCAGCTTTACCAGCCTGGCTCCCTGCAGGGCCCTCATCTCATCCCTGCTCATACATTCCTTCGTCTCATTCCAGATCATACTGTTTTCTCCTGTTCTGCCTGCCTTACCACTGCCCCATGGCACACGTCAGGCCATTCGTTCCGAAACGCGCTTCCCTGCCGGTGCACATACACACCCTCCGGCCTCTGCGCTTCAGGGCCTTCCGCTTTTCCCGTCTTCTGCCGCTTCCATTGCATACCCTGCCTCAAAAGCTTCTTTGTTTACCTGCACGGTCCTGGGAGGCACGGTCTCCTGGATCACCTGCATCCAGTCCTCCTTTTCAAATCCCACATACCGGGCCGCCGCCCCCAGCACAATCACATTAAAAGCCTTTGGCGCCCCCATCTCCACGGCCTTCCTGGTTGCCTCCACCACAACCGTCTTCCTGGAAGCCATCAGCGTATCCAGAATGCCCTCCGGATACCTGGCAGCTCCCGTCACCACCGTGATGGGGTCAATCCGCCAGTCATTTACAATCACCACCCCGTCGTCCTTCAGAAAATGAAGATACCGCAGGGCCTCCAGCCGCTCAAAGGCAATCAGCACATCCGCCTGTCCCGCCTCCACGATAGGCTCTGCCACCTGACTGCCATACCGCACAAATGTCACTACGCTGCCGCCCCTCTGTGCCATGCCGTGCACCTCCGACAGCTTTACATCATATCCCCCGCGTATCGCCAGGTTCCCCAGGATCCGGCTGGTCAGAAGCGTCCCCTGTCCGCCTACCCCCACAATCATGATATTTTTCACACTCATACCCTGCCTGCCTTTCTGGTCTCTATGGCGTCAAATTTACACAATTTTGCACACAGCCCACATCCGTTGCACATAGTCTCATCAATGCTCACCGTCCCATCATCGTTCTTTGTCAGGGCCGGGCAGCCCGGGCGCAGACAGGCGCCGCATTTCTTACACTTCTCGGGAACCGGTGCGCATTTATCCGGGAAAGTGACTCCTTTTAACAGCACGCAGGGCGCCTTCGTGATGATCACGGACACCGCGTCCCTCTGCGTCTCCCTTCTGAACGCCTCTGCCAGCCCCTCCAGGTCAAAGGCGCTGACCTCATACACATGCTCGATTCCAAGAGACCTGCACAGCTTTGTAATGTCGATGGCCGGAACCACTTCCCCCTTCAGTGTCCTGCCCGTGGCCGCATGGTCCTGGTGTCCGGTCATTCCTGTGGTGGAGTTGTCCAATATCACAACCGTCCCCGCAGACTGGTTGTAAACCATGTTCATCAGGGAGTTAATCCCTGTATGCATAAAAGTGGAATCCCCGATTACAGCCACCCAGTTCCGGATATATTCCCTTCCCCTGGCCTTCTCCATCCCGTGGAGGGTACTGATACTGGAGCCCATGCAGATGGTCGTATCCACTACGCTTAACGGTGCCAGCGCCCCCAGGGTATAGCAGCCGATATCCCCGGCGGCATGAATCTTCAGCCGGTTCAGTACGGAATATACACTGCGATGGGGACATCCGGGACAGAGAATGGGCGGCCTGGCAGGAACCTGCGCCTGGGCCTGGATCTGATTTGTCTGTCCCAGCACACGCTCCCGAATCATATTGGCGCTATACTCTCCCTGGACCGTAAACAGTTCCTTGCCCACTGCCTTCAGAATTCCCCAGGATTTCACCTGCTCCTCAATCACCGGTTCCAGTTCTTCAAATATGTACAGCCGGTCCACCCTGGAGGCAAATTCCTCGATCAGTTTCCGGGGAAGGGGATGAACCAGTCCCAGCTTCAGCACACTGGCATCCGGCATGGCTTCCCGCACATACTGGTAGGGAATCCCGCTGGTGATAAATCCCACCGACAAATCCCGGTACTCTGCCCGGTTGATGGACATCCCGCAGGCATCCTCCGCCATCTTTTTCATCCGCGCTTCCACTGCCACATGACGCTTAATGGCATTGGCAGGCATCATTACATATTTACCGATATTCCGTTCATAAGGTACCTTCTCCCGCTCTGTCCGCTCTTCCAGTTCCACCAGTCCCTGGGAATGGGACAGTCTGGTAGTGGAACGCACCATCACCGGAGTATCATATTTCTCACTCAGTTCAAAGGCCACTTTCATATATTCCTTGGCCTCAGCGCTGTCCCCAGGCTCCAGCACAGGAATCATGGCCGCCCTGGCCACCATCCGGCTGTCCTGCTCATTCTGGGAACTGTACATCCCCGGGTCGTCGGCGGCTACTACCACCAGGCCGCCGCCCACCCCGGAATAGGCCGCCGTAAAAAGCGGATCCGCCGCCACATTCACTCCCACATGCTTCATGCTGCACATGGCGCGGACGCCGGCAATGGAGGCACCGATGGCCACCTCGGCGGCCACCTTTTCGTTGGGGGACCATTCCGCATAAATCTCGTCATATTTTGCAATGCTCTCGCTGATCTCTGTGCTGGGAGTACCGGGATAAGCCGCAGATACCTTCACTCCCGCCTCATAAGCACCTCTTGCTATGGACTCATTGCCAAGCAATATCCTCTTCTCCGACACGTCTCTCTCCTCCTGCGAACTCTTCATCTGTCTGTTCCACGCCGCAATCCTTCACACCACGGCAAGTAATCAGGTTAAAAAAACATCTTTCCACAGATGCGCATGCATACGGTGTCTGTATTCCACTGCGCCGGAATCTGCAGTATCACAGCCCCCGCCAGGCATCTGAACGAAAAGATGATCCTATGAATAATATAGTAGAACAATATGGGGAAAATGTCAACAACCTCACCGCGGACGGCCATTTGTCTTTTCTACTTCCGGTTGAATTTATATGGTAAACTAACTGACACGGTTATGGTTTTTTACATTTTTTATGGTATCATGTTGACACAGAAGGACACCGTGTCAACCATTGATTCCAGGTGCGCCTGGGCGTACAAAATTAAAAACAAAAGACACAAAGGGGGCGTGGGAAATTTCTATGAATATCGGTTCGGTCATTATGAATAAAAGAAAGGCTTTGGGCTATACACAGCAAAATCTGGCAGATCAGTTAAGTGTTTCCTTCCAGGCAGTATCAAAATGGGAAAACGGAACCAATTATCCGGAGACGGAAATGCTGCCCGTGATCGCAGGCGTATTACACACAAGCATTGATTCCCTTTTGGGATATAAGTCATTTGTGGTTTCCGATTATGAAAAACGATACAGCACACCGGATTATTATTGGGGGATAACCCCCAGCAGCCTATGTTATGAAATCATGAAATTACGGCCGCCGGTCAAACCGTTAAAAGTATTGGATATTGGCTGCGGAGAAGGGAAAGACGCTGTTTTTCTCGCCCGAAACGGTTATATTGTAACGGCCTTTGACTTGTCAGAAGCAGGAATCGAGAAGGGGAAAAAACTTGCCGAAAAATGTAATACCTGTGTAGACTTTTTTAAAGCGGATATCACCGATTTCCGGATAACCGAATGCTATGACATTATTTTCAGCAGCGGCGTCTTTCACTTTATTCCGCCGGAAATCAGGCCGGAAATCGCGGATAACCTGAAGGAACATACAACCGAAAACGGTCTGCATACCATCAATGTATTTGTAGACAAACCGTTTGTGAAAGTTCCGCCGGACAAAGCTGTCCATCGTTTTCACTGGCATTCCGGAGAGCTCTTTATGCTCTATCATGACTGGAAACTTCATAAAACGGAAGAAATCATTTTTAACTGCAACAGCGGCGGGATCCCTCATCAGCATTGTATGGATATTATGATTGCGGAAAGGATCCCTTAAATCTATCATGAACGAAGCTCTGATGGGGGAGGACAGGACAATTGTTTTCCCGCTATGATCGTAAACTCCCCCGGAAGCTTCTCATTTGTCCATGCAGGGTGTTCGTCAAACCTTTTCAGCGTAAAACCGCAGTTTATGACGGAATTGATAATCTCACTGACAGTATACTTTCTGTAACTGCATCTGGGCATTTGCGCCCTGATCTCCTCGTCATAAAAACGGGCATGCGCCATTTCCCCCTCAAAAACTTCCTTTGAAAAGTAACTCCTGGCCGGCTGTTCCAGCTTGAGTATATCTGATATCTTGGTAAACGGGTGAAAATCACTGCAGATCATTTTGCCGCCGTCTTTCAGCAAAGAATACATAATGCCCATGAACTCATCTATGTCGTGAAAATAATGCAGCACGCCTCCCTCCATGAATACCACATCAAAATAATTTCCGTACTTCCCTCTGTCAATTTCCAGTATGTCGCACACTTCAAAACGCAGTTCCGTCTTTGCGGCAGCGGCCACTTCAAGCGCATATCTCTTATTATCTTCCGAAATATCAAAGACCGTCACTTCCGCTCCCAAAATGGCCAGAGGAACCGCCTTCTTCCCGCAGGAACCGCATATGTTGGCTATTTTGATGCCGCTGTATGTCTCAAAATAATCCGTATACTTTTTCAGCGTTCCTGCCGGGTCCTCCAGATCTCTTTTTGCCCTGTCTGCCGGCAGGCCCGACTGCTTCACCCAAAATTCATACGCGTTATATTCCCAGGCTTTTTTGTTCTGTATACTGTAATCCCTCATTTCAAAATCTCCTTTCACTGTGTTCCATCTGCCCCAGCACTTTCTCATAATACTGCCGCTGATACAGCAGCCGCTCCGCGATCATGCGTCCTGCTGTCTCTGTGCCGGACTTTTCTTCCAGCCGCCGCCTGATCCAGTCCAGCTTCTCATAAAGCCATTTGCGTTTTTCCTCTATTTTAAGATTACGGAAGTCGGCATACACCATTGTTTCATAGATCCGGTAGGCATCGAAGCGGTCTACGTCATCCGCATCCCCGATGCTGCAGGCAAAAGGCGTTTTCTCCCCCGGAAAATCAGCCTTTCCGTCAACATGGATTGCAATGCCATAACAAATCTCCTGTACCCGCTCTTTCCCCAGGTCAAGCTGCTCCAGGAAAGGTCTGGCCAGACGGGCCGACAGCCGGCCGTGTTCCTGCCAGCCTTCCTCCTCCGCCACAAATGGCAGACTGTATCCCACATCATGCAAAAGCCCGCCAATGATCAGCCCCTCTTCGTCCAGTCCCTCCCTGCGGGCAATCTCTCCTGCCGCATAAGCCACCCGGTAGGAATGCTGCAGGCGGTACTCTCCTTCGACGGGGTATTGTCTGAAAAAGGCACAATTCTCAAACTGCTCTCTCAAAAAGGCTTCTGTTTTCCGGATATTTGTCATCCTCTTTTGTCCTCCTCATATTCTTTACATAAATTATATCACTTCCTTCTTCTATTTTCTACTTTATTCCCTGATTATATTGTCACACAATTAGTTCTACGAGAAATTTGTGAAGCTATCTGTTTTGCAGACACTGTCCACATGAATATAAACATCCATGCAGGTAATCCCTTCCTCTTCATACACATGCTCAAAGCAGGACAAAATACCTTCCTTTGGCTTTTCACAAAACCCGTTTGCCTGTAAAAAATCCATAATTTTTTTATAGGCATTTGGAATGCGCCCCGAAGCCGCCGCAAAAGGATCATGTATGGTAATCACCGCATACTCCGCTTCTTTCTGCTCTGCATATTCCACTCCCGGACATCCCGTCTCAAAACCTTCCGGCAAAATATATGCCGCCACATATCCGCGAAGGCCAAACCGATTCTGCATTTCGGATATGGCAAACGGAAAATCCCATCCTATTCTCATTGCATCCGGCTGAAATGCCAGCAGGCCTGACCGCCTGGCCCAATTTTCCATATAGAAATTTACATCATCTTCCGGATTTGGCGTAAGCATAACATATCGCGCCATCTTAAATGCTTTCACTTTTTTGATTGTAATTTCGGAATAAACCTCGTCGCGGACATTCATGTCTTCTTTCACCATGGCATCCAGTTTGCAGGAAAAGACATCGCTTAGGACAATCAGTTTATTCAATTCGGGAGTAATTTCATCCGCCTCCCACTTAGATACTGTCTGTCGTGAAACAGATATCATCTCTGCCAACTGCTCCTGTGTAATCTTCTTTTGTTTTCTCAAGTATTGAATATTTTTTCCCAAACTCATAGACTTTCCTTTCTGGAGCGTGTTTGAAAATTACTTTTGGGCAGATGGCAAGAACAAATTTTCAAACAAGCTCCAAACTCCTGAATTCTAAAATGGTAACTTTATCTTACCATAACCACTTGAAAAAAACACCAACTCGAAAACGCGGCTTCCGTATAAATTGTCAACTGATGGTTTACATTCCAGCCGCCGGATATCCCACCTAGTGCCATGCCGCAGCACACTATCTGCAATCCGCTCTTTTTCTGCCGCGTTCCAGATTTGCTCGTTTTGACAGTTTCACGAATCCGGAAAATCTGGTATAATGGGAGCAGCCACAAGAAGACAATCTGTAGTAAAAATAAGTGTCTTCCAGCCACATACACATGCAGGCTTGGCTATTTTCCTCAATGCTCGCGGGAATAAACTGTGCAGCAACGATAAACGAAAGCGAAATTCGCAAAATTACAAAGGAAAGGATGTGTGTTCAGATGTTACAGAAAACCGGAAAACGCCCCGGCCCGGAGCCGGAGAAGACTCCCCATGAAAAAAACAGCTCTGTGTCGGTGAAAAAACAAAAAGGCCAAAAAGCCCTTAATGCCAGATTCAGGGAGTTGGACAAAGAAGACGACGGAAACGAAAGCGCCGAAAAAGAAAACGGCGGAATAAAAGGCATGTTGGACTTCACGGTCCTTTTGACCAATCTGATGACCCTATTGGCCTGGCGGACCATGGACCTGGCAAAGGCGGAGTACGAGGGAAAAGCCTTCACATATTGGTTCTGCCAAATTGCCATTGTCATCATCCTGGCGGCCATGTTTCTGCACCTGGCCCACATGATCGGTTATAAGCGCTGGAAGGCTGTTTGCACCTGGATTTTGGGCGCGCCCAAGGCCGCCAGAAACTTCTGGAAGCGCCTCTCCCGCCGGGGAAAAGCCCGTATTGCCGCGATTTCCCTGGTGCCGCTCCTTCTTGCAGGCGCAGCGTATTTCTTTTCCTGGCCCCGCTACTGCACCCAGGTCACAGACTGCTTCGGCATTCCGGTGGCCGGTGATACCCTGAGCCAGAGCGAACGCCAGGGGCTGGCAGGCTACTGGCGCATGAATGATTACCCCCTGCAGCATCGTATGACGCTGACCTATGTGGAAGCCTACCGTCAGTTAGATGTGATGTCCGAGTACTCCACCCTTTACGAGCGGGCCTTCTTCCAGCCAACGGCCCGGATCGAGATCGAATACCGGAAGGATAAGGAATATTACAAAGACTATCCAGAAGACTACTACAGCTCCGCCAGCCAGATTGACTATCGGGTCCCCATCCGGATCTCCTACTACAACAGCAGCAATAAGCTGGTTTTGGAGCTGGAGCGGGACAGCTACAATAACATGGAAATTGTCACTTACGTTCCTGAGGCTAAGCCCCAGCTTCTCAACGCCACTCTGCTGCGCATCCCGGATGGACAAACCGGGGAAAAAGGAATCCTGGGACAGAAAATTGAGACGGTCTACCGCTCCGACGGCCTTCCGGAACTGCGCCGACTGTACTCCGATGCTTACAATCTCTACGGCGTAAACGGGGAACGCTATACCTACAACCGGGATCAGCAAGTCAGCTCCCTGTGCTATCTGGACGCCGAAGGCGAACCCACATGTAATAAGCTGGGCGTGATGATGGTGGAATTCGAATACCAGGACGACGCAAACCTGCAGAGCATCCGCTATTATGGCGACCAGAAGGGTTCGGAACGGGTGGAAGGCTTTCACGGCGTCTTCTGCGAAATCCTGGAGTATGACGAGGAAGGGAAAAACATTGTCAGCCGCAGACAGAAGGACCGGAGCGAAAGTCTGTGTTTTGACAAAAATGGTGTATACCAATACCACTATCAATACAAAGACTCTGCGCTGGTCCTGGAGGAATTTCTGGCGGTGGACAACGCCCCTATTCAGAACATCCGCTTTAACAGCTGCCGGGTCCGGTTCCAGCTGGAGAACCTCGACGACCGCCGGATCTGCGTGGACCTGGATCCGGTGATCACCCCGGAAGAGGACCGGGCAGAAGCCCTTTCCAATACCCTGCCGACTCCGGAAACCACATTGTTGTTCAACAAGGAGCTTCCGGTCATCAGTTCCGAGGTCTTCAGCTCCCGCCCGGAAACTACGACGGGCGTGCCAAAAGACTCCAATAAAACCATGGCGGCCACGGATGCGGAACCAGCCCCGAACCGCCGCTACAGCCGGATTCGGTATACCCTGAAGAACGGGGTTGTGACGGAAATCAGCTATTGGGACAAAGACGACAAATCCGTGCCGGGCGACCAGGGCTGCGCCGCAACACGGTTTGAGTACGATCACCTCCGGCTCACCCGGGAATCCTATTGGGACAGCAACGGGCAGCCTTGTGTCCTCAGCGGGGGCTATACGGCGGTGGAATATGTGTATGACTCCCACATAGGCCAGGATCTGAAGGAGATAACCTACCTGGACGCCCAGGAGCATCCTGTGATGAACCGGAATCTGGGCTGCGCCATTGTTGGTTATGAGCGCTTCGGCGCAAGGCAGGAGATCGTTCAAACATTCTACTATGACAAGGACAAAAAAATCATTCCCCTCCCGGACAAGGGCTACGCCAAGACCGAGCAGCGCTACGACACCAACGGTTATTTGATTCAGGAGACTTTTTATGACGCCCATGAGGCAATCGCCTGCCGGACCGACTATGGTGTGGCGAAGATCCGTTACGAATATGCCCCGGACGGGAACCTGATTCGGGAAAGCTACTGGGACCAGGAGGACAATGCCGTGTCCCGCCGGGACACCGGTTATGCCGTGGTGAACCAGACCTTTACTCACGGGCAGCTGACGGAGAAGCGGTTTGAAACTTACCACAACCGCGCCTATTATCCGGCACCGGACCGTGAAACCGGCGTTAACATTATCACCTACCGTTACAAAGACGGCCAAAAGGTGGAGGAGCAATATCTGGACGGGAACCGAAACCCGGTTCTGTCCACCGCCCTGGGCTGTGCCTCGCTGCTGTTTGAGTATGACCGCGGACGTCTCAGCAAAAAGTCTGCCCTGGGGCTCCAGCAGGAGCGGGTCCTGCGGACGGACACCGGCTGCTCCATTGAGGAGTACTATTACGACGACTTCGGGCGGAAGGAGTCTCTTCGCTATCTGGATACGGATGAAAAGTTGATTTGCCGGTCGGACACCGGCTGCGCGGAGATCCGGTATGAATATGACAACTTTGGCCGACAGCGTTCCAGCAAGTATTACGATACAGCCGGCCAGTTGGTCATGAACAAAAAGAACGGCTATGCAGGCGTGGTGTACGAGTACCCGGGCGGAAATAACCAGACTTGGCGGTACATCGGACTGGACGGAGAGCCCTTCCCCCGGCAAGGAGGCCATGGCATCACCGTGGTGAATAAGCTATATGACTCTACCGGAATGCTGCTGGGAGAAAACTACCAGGATGCCGACGGACAGCCGGCGGTCTGGCAGGAACACGGCTACAGCGCCCTTTCCCATAAATATGACGAGAACGGGCTGGAAACACAGACAGACTGTCTCGGCCCAGACGAAAATCTTGTTCTGAGGCAGGACCAGGGATATGCCCGCCGGACTTACGAGTATGACAGTGCAGGACGGGTTATCCGCATACAATACTACGGAGAGCACCAGGAGCCTGTGGTGAACACCAAGTACCACTGCGCCGGATTTGAGTATGAGTATGATGAACGGGGTCTTAAATCGGTGATCCGTTATCTGGGTCCGGACGGTAAGGAGGCGGTCCGTCCGGATTACGGGATCTCTGAGATCAGACAAACTTACGACAGCGCCGGGAATCTGACAGGCGAAGCGTATTATATTGACAACAGACCAGCGGTGCGGAAGGAACGAGGTTATGCGTCCTATGAATACACCTATGAAAACGGGCTGTGGCTGGAGGGGCGGTACTATGATGCGGAAGGCACATTAATGTCCCGCCTGGATCGTGGATACGCCATTATCCGGCTGGAATATGATACCCATGGCCGCTGTATACGGGAACACTATTACGACGCTGAGGGGAATCCGGTCGTCAGCTCCTATTATAACTGCGCCGGGTTTGAGTACGCTTATAACGGGCAGGGTCTTCGATCGATGATCCGCTATCTAAATACGGATGGCAAACTAATGGTCCGCCAGGATCTCGGCTACGCTGAAGTCCATTATGAGTATGACGCTGCGGGAAATACGGTAGCCCAACACTATCTGGATGCCAGCGGGGAACCGACGGTTACCAGCAGCGGGGGCTACGCGTCCTGTCTGGATACCTATGACGAGAAGGGAAATTGCGTCTTATCCCAATACTTTGACGAGGACGGCAACCCTGCCGTCCGGAAAGACCAGGGTCACAGCATCGTTAAACGGAAGTATGACCCACTCGGACAGCTCACTGCCGTCTATTACTGCGATGCCGCCGGGGAACTGATGATCAACCGGGAAGAGGGCTGCGCCGGATACCGGTATGCCTACGACACTCTGGGAAACCGGACGGATGTCTGGTACGTGAACCCCGATGGCGAAGACCTTGTGATGGTTCAGGAGTCCTATGGCTACGCGCATATTTCCTATGAGTACAACAAGTTCGGCCAGGAAGCAGAGGTTCATTACTACCTGACAGAGGACGAAAGCGCTCCCGCTCTGGTAAAAGAAAAGGGATATTCCGGTATCCGAAAAACCTATCAAGGCAACAACCTTTTCCAAATGGAATATCTGGGAACGGAAGGAACCCCTGTTCTCCGCAGTGACGAGGGATATTCCGTTGTAAGATACGATTATGATGCTTATGGACAGACTGTCTCCACTCTCTACTATGGCATTGATATGGAAAGCCTGATTTTCAACCAGAACTACGGCTGCGCCGGGTTCCAATACAAATATGATGTATATGGAAATCAGACGGACGTCTGTTACCTGGGTACGGACAATCAACCGATTCTGCGCAAGGACCAGGGATTTGCCCACATTGCGTATCAGCCTGATGACTTTGGGAACACGGTTCACCAGGCCTATTACGCAGACCTTGAAAAGAACGAACCCACCACGAAAAAGGACAAGGGCTACGCCTACTCCCTGTCCGACTATCAGGATGGAAGATGCGTGGAAACCCGGTTTTACAATGCCCAGGACGAGCTGACCCTGCGGCTGGACGGCGGCTATGCCATTGTCCGGTATGAGTATGACGATTTTGGCAGAAGCTTGTCCAGATCCTATTGGGGCCTGGACGATACACCGGTTATCAACACGGAAGAACACTATGCGTCCGTCCGTTGGGCCTATGACGAACGGGGAAATGTGACGGACACCTGGTACTATGGACTGGACGGCAATGCCTTATGCCACAGCGAATACGGATATGCCCATGTACACTCCCAATACAACGCGATGGGAAATGAGGTCTACGCAGAATTCCGGGATGAAAACGACAGTCTTGTTTCGCACAAAGTCTATGGATATGCCTATGCCTGTTATGAATTCCGGAACCAGGATGGGCAACGGCATTCCACAGGAAACTACTATAGCCCGGATGGAAGCCCTGTCCAGCGAAAAGACCTTGGTTTTGCCGGGTATGAGGATATCTACGACGAGCACGGCAACTGGATCGAAGGAAGATGCTACGACGCTCAGGGAGATCTGGTCAGGCGCTCCGATAAAGACTATGCCATTATCCGCATGGAGTACGATTCGCGAAATCGCTGTACCCGGGAAACCTATTTTGATGAATATGGCGAGCCAACCGTCAGCCGGATTTATGGCTGCGCGGGATTCGAGTATACATATGATGAGAAGGGCAACCAAACGGTCATTCGCTATCTGGCTCCTGACGGCGGCCCGATGATTCGCACCGGCTATGGATTCGCCCAGGCTCAACGGGAGTACGACGACCAGGGGCGCCTGACCTGGGAGTGGTTACTAGATGCGGATGAAAATCCCGCCATCTGGGAGGACCGGGAGTATATGTTCTATGCGATCCTATACAACGACATCGGAAAGAAGTCATCCGAATGGTATTTTGTTGGTCAGAATCAACTTGTGGCGCGGAGCGATTTGGGCTACGCTTATGTTCGTTACGATTACAACGAAGATGGACTACTTTCCCGGGAGGACTACTATGGTCCGGACGATAAACGGATTCTGAATTTGGAAAACCACTGCGCCAGCATCTGCTATGATTACGACAAGAGAGGGAACAAAACTCATACCTGGTATTATGGTACAGATGAGAAACCCATAAACCGGGAGGACATTGGGGCGTCTCTGTGCCTCCGGGAATTTGATAATCTGGACCGACAAACCAGTATCAGCTACTATGGCTATGTGGATGGAGAATTGCAGCTGGTAAACCGTAAGGATTTGGGTTATGCGATCATGGAGAATGTCTATGATGAAAACGGCCTTTGGCTGGGAAGCAATTATCTGGATGCGGAGGGACGGCCCGTCGTCAATTCCGAGCAAGGTTATGCCACACTGCAGTGTACCTATGATGAAAATGGCCAGAGAATCTCGGAACTTTTCCTGGATGCCGACAACAATCCGGTAAATGCCAGAAACGGCCGAGCAAAGTGGGAGTGGGAATACGGCCCAGCCGGAAACCTGGTAAACACCACCGGGCATTATGCGGCAGACCTATGAATCAGTTCCATTTTCTACAGTATGGGAATACTGCTTTGCTAAATCCTTTTTTCATACAAAAATCATTCCGATTTTTAGACATAGCAGAAAAAACATGATATAATTGGAATCATCCGGATATCGGAATCATATATAAAACTCCGATATCCGGATTTCTTTGAAGTACAGGGATATGAGGAGGAAGATTTTTGTCCCTCTACCGTCAAAATATCCTTTAAACCTCTCTGCCCAATCATAAATCAGGCGCATACCTGAAAGCCGGAAAATGACAAGAAAATCTTTAAAACGATGCGGAAAGCTTCCCGCCGGAGGAAGAACACCAACTTGTGATACTTGCCATAAAGGGAGATGTCCCATGAAAAATTTCAAGAGAGAAAATATATTGTTTTCCTTGTGTGGATTGAATTGCGGTTTATGCCCCATGAATCTGAACCAATACTGCCCCGGTTGTGGCGGAGGGGAGGGAAACCAATCCTGTTCCATAGCAAAATGCAGTTTACAGCATGGAAATGTAGAATATTGTTTTCAGTGTGAAAATTATCCTTGCGAAAGATATGAGAATATAGACGAATTTGATTCTTTTATCACACATCAGCGCCAAAAACAGGATATGGAAAAATTCAAAGAACAAGGAATAGAATTTTACCATGTTTTGTGTTGCAGTCAATTTATTGGAATGGGACGACTTGGAAAATATCATAAATGTTCTGGATGAAAAAACCTTCCAGCTTCCATTAAAAGAAAAAGCTTCTTATGCCGCCAGATTATTCCAGGAAACTGCCGCAGCCAAAAATATTACTTTAAAACTTCGCAAGAAAAAATAGATAAATGGCTGAAATATCTGCTCTTCCTTTACTTTTTCGGGCATTACAAACAGAGGGAAATCAGGGAAATGTACGGACGCTGCCGGAGTACGGCCGTGTATCAAAAAATCGGGCGAATAGCAGAAAAACTGTAGTTGCAACTAATAGTTGCCATATAGTTGCCCATAATTTCCACATAGTTGGTAGAATGCAACTGGATAAATCGGTATATTATTGCTATCAAATTCAGACGGAGGTTTGTAATATGAATGAAAATCGATTAGCAGAAAATCTTCTGCACTACCGTAAAAAGAAAGGACTGTCACAAGAAAAAGTTTCTGAATATCTGGAAGTCAGCCGTCAGGCCGTAACCAAATGGGAATCCAATACTTCCAGACCAAGCTCTGACAATTTAATCAAGTTAGCACAATTATTTGAAGTTGATGTGGATACATTGCTGGGGAATGGGGACAGTGAAAAAACACCAACGCAAGGGGAAATATCAGTCGGAAAAATGCCATGGGTTTTTATGGGAATATCTGTTTTATGTATACTGGCATATATAATTCGCAGTACATTGACGGATATTTTTAGTATTGGGATATTTATCTGTATGTTTATTCTATGTATCCCAGTACAACTATTCCTGCATATTTATTTTTCCAATGCAATAAAAAATGATTCTTTCCACGGAATTGCAGGGTTCGATGACAGAATAGAGTATCATATTTATGAAGTGAAGAAACTGCTGGCACAAATTGATTTGCATATTGGAATCTTGTCTACTGTATATATTTTTCTGCTTTGTGTGATAAATGGAGCAAATTTGAAAATGCAATGGTTCAATGGCATTCTGATTGTTGTATATATACTGAATTTTATCACAAGCATAGAAATGGACAACTACAAAATGACAGATAAAATCTATCGCAGGGAAGATGACCGGAAACGTGCCAAACGCAGCATTCCAGTAACTGCAATATACACCTTGATATTATGTGTGGGAATAGGAATAACAGTCATCTTGTTCGAAGCAAAAGGAATTGAGAATAATACACTGCCTGCAATGAAAATATGCGGATTGTTGATTTTGGGCATAGTAAGCGCAACAATAGGATTTTTATCTGAAAATAATAAGATAAAAAAATGGAATCCTGCAAATACAAACTATAAAACAAATAAAGCAAGCATAATCTGTTTATTTATATGTGTAATAATGTATGGACTTATGTGCGTTGTATAAGATGTGTGGAGCATTTTCTGATTTATTGTAAACATCAAATAGATATGCCTTTTAGCAGAAAATGGAACAAAAACTGAATATTGTTTGCCTTTTGGTAGCCGATTATCTTAACAGACAATCAGCTGCCTTTTTTATTTTCGGAAACCACTCCCCCACAATCCAAACAGCCTGCTGCATCCCTCTCCAAAAATGTGATATAATTTTTTGGAAAAAGTTTTGGATGGAATGTAGTATTTGCCGCTAAAACCGTAGTATATAGATGAGGCCGGAAAGGAGGCGATGTGATGATAGAAGATGAAAAAATCATTGAAATGTTTTGGGTGCGTTCAGAACAAGGCATACGGGAGCTGGATATAAAATACGGAAAAATTTGTCACAAGCTATCGTATAACATTGTAAACAGCCGGCAGGACGCAGAGGAGTGCGTCAATGACGCTTACTTAGGTGCATGGAACGCAATCCCCCCAGCGACGCCCAGCCCGTTTCTGGCCTATATCTGTAAAATTGTCCGGAACATTTCACTGAAAATCTATTACAGAAAGGAAGCAGCCAGGCGAAACAGCACATACACGATTGCCATGGAGGAAATCGAAGCCTGTATAGCAGACCGGAACACAGTGGAAGCCGAGATGGAAGCCAGAGAGTTAGCCCGTATCATTGAAAGTTTTCTGGACACGCTGACCGTTGAAAACCGCGTTATCTTCATGCGCCGCTATTGGTTTTCCGATAGCTGTAAGGACATAGCCGAGTTTGTAGGGCTTTCGGAGAAAAATATCTCCGTCCGCCTGACCCGTATCCGCCAGAAAATGAAAAGCTATTTAGCAGAAAGAGAGGTATTCGTATGAACTCAGAGAAGTTTTCCGAAGCCATGAATGAGCTTGACAACAAGTATGTTGAGGAAGCCCTCAACTACAAAAAGGCAAAGCCTATTGGGGCTAAATTAGGAGCCATTGCAGCCTGTCTTGCCATTGTCATTACCATTGGAATCATACGAATCCCTTTTCATGGCGGCATGACTGTATCAGCCTACGCCCATGGGACAGATGAAGAAATTACTACCGCCGGTGTGGTAATAAGCGGCGGTAGTATCAGCGATACCGGAGAAATGAAAGGACATCCCGTGATGTTCTATCTCTCTGGTAAGGATATTGCCACTGTTCGTTTCTCCTGCAAAAATCAGCAAATCAATTTTATGGACTGGACGGAAAAGAGGGACGAATATGGGAACGCACAAAACTTTACAGTTGCCTATGGGAAGGACGAAAGCGAATATTATTATTTGACAATTGACTGGGTGCCTGATACTATTATCCGGGAACTGACCGACAATGAGGACAGTACCATTGCAGCTTTGCCGGAGGAAATGAAGAATGATATTATCGTCATGGAGATTACCTTTGAAAACGGGGAAACCACAACAAAGGCAATTACAATCTCCCTGCTGGACGACGGTACATTCTTTGCGTCTTTCGGAGATTACCAAATCAGCGAAGAAGTTACTTTCGTAAACCGTCCGGACAGCGAAGCAATTCCTCGTGATCTGCTTTATTCGCAGGAAGATAGTCCTGTCAATTCCAGTATAGCCGACGCAGCGCCTATGATTTATGTGAATGACACCTTGTATAAACAATCCACTAACCAAATATCATTTGATGAATTGAGAGACGATTTTGTCTATCTGGGTGTTATTGAAAGTGATATTACTAACTTGCAGAATAATATTGGAGCGGGAAATACTTTGGACGGTGTTCCGAAAGAAAACTTCCAGGCGAATCACCCCATTGTGGGTTCAGAAGTTTATCAGTATGGCAATGATATTGTAGTTAGGATTGAGGGTAAATATTGGCTGTATGAAGCTATCGGCGACAGCACATTAGATAAACAAAGTGAACTTTCCCAAGAAGAAAAAATGCAACTTGACCCATCCCATGAAGCAGGGATTGACGGAAACCCGGACGAACATGACCCACGCCCCAACAGCCAGACTCATGATGAAGCGGAGGCTGCAGCCAGAGATTATTATGAAAATACGGTCTTTCAGGTTGTTTCTCTGGAATTGAAAAGCCAAACGGAAAATGAAATTGTGTTTTCCGCCTGCGTAAGCAAGGGCGGCGTAACGCAAGAACCTAATCGTACTATTACTTTACAACTAAATAACGGAACATGGGAAGTTGTCAACGAAGGATACTAAGCCATAACGCCGCCCAAAAGGACAGCCGGGAAATCGACTGCCCTTTTCCATGCCTCGCCCAGAAAGGAGCGACCTCCCATGACGAAATCAAGACAGAAAACCCGCGGGGGACTGACTGCCGAGACTGAGGACGGAAAGAAAAATCCGGCAGTCCGTCCATTATCTACAGATTTTGTGAAATCTCTTGAAGCATTCACATTTAATGGTATTTTTAACAATGCCGAGAGGAAGCACCCACTCCAAAGCGGATGCTCACTCGAACTCGGCGTGTTCTTTATTGTTCCTAACTTTATTTGTTTAGGTTGTAAATAAATACACGCCTATTTTTACATCAATTACATCACTTATTATGTCTTGCTGATTTTTTGTGCCAAAATGTTGCCATGCAAATATTATAATTTTAACATTTAATAAATAAACTTCATTAAAACAAATCTTTTTCCGAGAGAAAAAGTTTTTCCGGAACTTCAAATAGCCCTCCTGGAAATTTTCTCAAATTTTCCAATAAACTATTAATGTTACCTATCAGTTCATCTCCTTCTTCTTCCGCTAATACCCGCAATAACTCCTTAAAAATTCCCGGAACATATTTATTTAATTCTTTTCCATTTTTAAGAATGAACTGAGATAATCTATGATATTCATTGCAAGCATAACGACCATAGACTTCCCTTATAGTTAAAATATCACAATTATTATCTATCTCTGGCAGAAAAAAGCATGCTGGGAAAATTTTTTTATAATCATCAGATACCTCTTTTTCCTTTTTAAATATAAAAGCCTCACATGGATAAGAGTTAATGTTTATTTTTAACAAATAATTTTCTCTAAGAAAAGCAGCACATAAATGCTCATATAAATCCGTAATTTTTAGCCAATTATTTGAAATACATGGTAAGGAATTATACTTTATCTTTTCTTTCTCTAATAATTTTGCAGCTAATTTTTCGTTTGTAAGGAAACCTTCACCTGTGTCAAATAACAGTTGTTTTGCTAAATCACCCCTTTTCCCCAGCAATTTACAATAGTTCTCCATTGCTATATAAGAATAGTTTTCCTTCCTAAGTTTTGACAAATCTCCCCACATATTAAAACCTTGATTTGCAAGATTTCTATTCATAATTTCCATCTCACTGGCCATTTCCAATGTAAGACCACGCACTCCATCTCGTGCCACATCTAAATAAGGCCGATACTTATCCTTATATAAGACAATTGTCGCAAGATTTTTTATATCAGTGAAATAATTACCGTTACGATAAAAGAAATTTGCATCTCCACACAATATTCCATTGTGCGCCACTTTACCATATGCTCCTGCCTTATTAATAATATTTTTAAAATTTTCATTATACCCTTCAAACTCAGATAATGAACAAATATCAAAAAACCATATCTTATGAAAATCCTTAAATTCTTCTAAGGTTGCAGCATCCTCCTCTTCCATAATGGAATATCCACTTCTTTTAATAAATTCTTTCACATCGTTTATAGTTTCATTTAATTTTTCTTCTGAAATTCCATACCGCTCTTTGATATTTTCTTTCCAAGCATTTTTTCCAATATAATTTTCCGTTATCCCTCTTAATACCTCGCGCTCAGCTGAATCATATGAATATCGTAAATCCATTTTTTCCTCTAAAGCATGCCGTATATCGCTTCGACATAAGTACTGTCTATCTTCTAATACCTGCATCTGATCCCTGAAAATTTCATCAAGATCTATTTGAATTCTTATTCCCAGCCCATCCCTTTGTTCGTTTATATATCCAGCAACTATAACCTTTGATTTCACATACTTGTTTCCTATTTTTATGTTAACGGGTTCATGCTCTCCCTCTACTTTTGCCACCAATAATACACCTTTTAAAAATGGCGTACTTGTATAGTCTTTTAATGAAATACACTTCAATAGCAACTTAGGCGGATTTTTAAAAGAAATTTCCGGTATTTTACGATACAATTCGTTAAGTTCTTCATTGGAAACCACAAATTCCTTCACGCCATTTTCTCCTAAGATATCTGGCGAACAAATCGAATTTACAGCATCCGAAAAATCCTCTTCTGTTGGATAATCACAAGAACCTTCATCTCCATCATAATGAATCGCAACTGGAGGATAAATCACATATCTATCCACAATTTCCTTAAATCCCCTATATCTTCCAGTTTGATAAAGATTTGTGCGAACCGCTATTACCGTACCTGCCTGCGTTAAATACTGTACCTTTTCCTTTTGCGTCACTCCCTTCATGGGTCCCGGCATATGTTTTTTGTCCTTATTTGATAAATAATAATATCCATTTATACCATGCATACTCAGTCGTAATGCCGGATAGTAAATATTTCCCTCCCTAAAATGTTTTGTGCTGATTTCTACCTGATTAGTTTGATCGTCTCCCATAAAACAAGACAGAATCCCTATACCAAACCTACTAATTGGCATATAATCAGGATCTGCGTTACACTGTAATTTTGATTTTGTAAATGTATCTGATGAATAATATGAACTCCCTATCTTTAGGAAATAGTTCATAATAACATCTTCCGTCATACCTATTCCATTATCTTCAATCCGAAACCAGTGATAGCCCTCCTGATCCATCCAACACCGAATGTTGATTTGTCCTTTCCATTCAGAAGGTAGATTTCTATCCAATTGCTCCCTTGTGCGAACAGCATCTATGGCATTTTGAATTAACTCTCTCACAAATACTGAGGGATCGCTATATAAATCCTTACCAATAAGCAATTCCAGTATTTTATCCTGATCCAGTGACAGTCGGTATTGCCCTGACACATATCCTTCAGATTTAATATTACGCTTAATCTTTCCGGGCAAAATAAAATCCTGCCACTTTCCCGAAAATCGTTTCAATTGTTTGCCGCAATAATTTAATTCCTGATCAACCCAGTCAAGATAACAATTGACTGTTTGCTCCACCTGCATCGATTTGCAAGTTGCACTGTAATCCAAAGAATACATATGCATACGCTCATTAATATGTAAGAAGTCAAATCCCTGGGATGCCAAGTGCTTATCCCATTCTTCTTTACTTTTTAGCGTATTCGAATCATCTGCTTTTTGAAAGCCACTATATCTGTATACAGCCTCAGGCGCTCTGCTTGTGTCAAAATCTAATATATCTGCCAATCGCAGTAGTATTGCACAAAATCTCAAATCTACGGTTGCTGTTGCCTCCATTTTATCCAATGCAGTTATATCCTTACCATGACTCTGACATACACATATTAAATCTTCCCTGTCAATTTTTCCCGCTAACACGTTTGGCCATTCAATATCAAAAAGGAGATCCATAACCCGTTCATGATGAATGCTGCGAAGATAATTTTGAATCATATCATCCGTCAATACCGGGACCGAGTTCCCGGATGAATAAGCCTTTACATATTCACTATGGTTATTTTCTAAATATTGATTTAATCTATCAGCATCATTAAATAATTCTTCTTTTTCTTCCTTGCTGTAGCTCATCCCAATATCATGGCAGCAAGCTGACATGATAAGCAATGCTGCCTCATCTCTAGTCAATTTGCCCAAATCATCTCCTAACAAGTCAGCCATCAAATGCATAACATTGCAAATATGTGTTTCATTATGCAATGTAAACATTGGAAATGTATCGCGAATTGTTTCTGCCCGTTCTACACCATACTTACAAATTTGCTTCACAGCCGACAAATATTCGCTTCCAATCTGCTGATCCTTCCGGGAAACTACATCCTCTTCCTTAACCTTTTTCTCCAGTACATCCCATAACTTTACATTCATAAATCCCATTTCTGTTTTCTCCCATACATCTAAAGTATATTTGGCATAGTTTCAAGAATTTTCTCAATTTCTGTTTTTCTATCCACTTTTGAAGCAAATAACTTACTAATTGTCTCCTTAAATCTGTTAATAACACTTCTAATTACATTTCTATCTTCGCCATCAAAATATTCTTCCGCTACTGCTAAACTTATAGCATTAACCGTACGCTGGCATAAAACAAGTCTTTTGATTTGACCTAATATACATATAAAAAATACTACAATAATGGGTAAAAATAGCAATAAATACTTTTTTACGTCTGTAATCGTAACAAAAAAATAAATTCTGAATGATTCATTAAAAATAATATCAAGTCATAATATTAACAAATAATCTGTATGGATATTTATGAAACATAATACATTCCCAATCAGGAATATGTTCTTTCTTTTTACACATTCCTGTTCCACACAAATTTCCGCTTTCACCGCTTTCATCATCTAGCAATTCGTTATAATAAGAACATTTACAACAAATATTTTTACCAATCATTTTACTAACAATAATAGTAACATAAAAATGAGATTAAAAACAACGGCTCCAATAATTGAAGTCACAAAAACTATTCTACATGGTGATACACTAGACATCCCACTAAAAACGCCTGCTGTAAATGTAATACTTCCTGTAAAAGCTAATTGATTCAGGCTCACTAATCAATAAATCTATTCACCCTATTTTTTAATAATTGTAGACACATCGTTTTATATTTAATGATAGCATACCTCCGACTATTTTTCCATTAATTCTATTATATTTCCTGCAATCAGTCTTTTAGCTAAATCCTGAAAAATCTGCTATAATGAATGGGGATTTTCATTATATACCAAAGTAGAGGTGGACTATAATACAGATATGCCAAAAAGATAAAGAAAAGGTATTTGAAGCAATCCGCACTGGAAAAATAGATGCAGCAGAAATGTCATTTCCCAACCTGATAGATGACATCCTTCTTGTGATGAAAAAAGGGACTTACAGCTTCTCTCACACAGGCCCTGCCGGATAAACCCAGGGATAACAGTCATATCCCTTTTGACATCCTCCTGTGCCTTGCCGTTGCTGCCAGGCTCAAATGCAAGACCAGCCTTACGGATGTCCCCTTTGCAGTGACGGAAGCAGAACTGGGCTGGAACATCTGATGAAAGAACCGGATATCCAGCCATGTATCCACATACCGGACTGCACAAAGGTCCTTGTGAACCTGGAAAATGATAATTTATGAAAATTCTTCCGTGGTAAAGACAGAGGGGTGGAAACCATGCGCGGATATAAACCGGGTGTCCTCAGTGGCATCCAGGATGACTCAGGCATAGCGGAAGAGATTGTGTTCGGCACACTTAAGACCCAGGGCATGGAACAGTGCAGGGAGATGCTGAAGAATCCCCCCTTCTTCCATGAAAATGACGTACTGAAGAAGATTTGTAACGGAAAGTTATCATTTTTGATAGAAAGTCGGAATTTAAACCAAATAACAGTAGCACTTTCTTATCGCAATCATTTGAATATTGAAATATCTTTAAATAATCGAAATACGATAGGTTTTGATGAAGACAAATATCTTGGAAAACTAATTCAAGGTTCCCGCGAAGAAAGGATAGCAACTTGTATTTTGTCCCTTTATACAGAAATTCTTGAATAGGGCAAAGGAAGTTTAACCAAAATTTAATGGAATTGTGTGGGTGTTTGTGATAAAATAATGAAATTAAACAATTGAATAAAATAGGATTTATTCAAATAACTTCTCGGAATCTCAATGAATGAGATTCCAACCGAAGATTGACAACTGAATATCGTGCAGGAAAAGAAATTTGAGAAAAATGGACATAAACATTGGACATAGCGGGTACTATGCCTTGAAAAATCTTATGGAATCGCTTAAGATATCATTATTAGGCGGTGAATCCTAATAATGATTCTTGAAATGCCTCAGCAGAGGGCATTTCCCAGGCATCAAGATGCTGTAACATCATGATGCCGCGGCACCAGAGCATGACGGAAGTCACCTTCAATTTTAAAGCAGGCAGACAAGAACGCAGCATACAGGAAGGGAGCCGAGGCTCTGGCCCAAAAACAGAGTAGCAGTCCTGCATAATGGAATCGGTCCGGGAAAGATCGAGATACCAGAACTGCACGATATAATCCCTGGTGCTTTTAGGAAGCACAAAGGGATCCGGATAAAATTTAAGGAACCCGGATACGAAAGTATCCTGATAGGCGGCATGACCGCCGGGGTTCGCAGGTAACAAAAAATCACCTCCAGTCGATTGAAATAAAATAGAATCAATCGGCTTCGCCGCAAATTTTGAGTGATTTGTCAAGTGTTTTTTGAAACAGGTGGGCGATTTTTTGAGACGGTGTCTGAAAGCCTTATAAAATAAGGGCTGCAGATTCCGAGAAGTTATAAAAGCAGACAGGAGGATATCGTCATGCATAGAAAGAAAACCATATTTATTCTGTTGCTGTTATGTGTATTAATCATACCTGCAACCAGAGCATCTGCCTCGGATGTCATCGGCAACAACAAAAACGGCATTCCGGACAAGGGCTTATACCGGGATATCTTAAATAAACTGGGAAAGAAACCAAAAGAAACATTTACAAAACAGGAAGCGGAGCAGATCCGTTCACTGAACGTGTTTTCAAACATAAAAAATATAAAAGGGATCAAACACCTGAAAAACTTAAAAAGACTGGATTTAGAAGGAAAAAGGTTAAAAAATCTAAAGGGAATCCAAAGCTTAAAGAATCTGGAAGTATTAAATATATCAGGCAACAGGATCCAAAGCTTAAAGCCATTGAAAAA
>OFFJ01000033.1_pt1 | contig 100972 bp, 112 predicted proteins | sample 1521261 | NCBI WGS metagenome assembly OFFJ01 (sample SAMEA3504122, study PRJEB24116) | mouse gut metagenome | biome: mouse gut; feature: mouse-associated habitat; material: faeces | place: Denmark | collected 2011 | reverse complement strand
TGATAATCCCCAATCTTATTACGAATATTTGATTTTTACTTTTTATTTAAGAGATGAAACAGTTTGCGAATGTGAAAATTGCAATAGATTATTTGTCCCAAAGACAAAAAAGAAAACTCTGTACTGCGACAGAGTTTTTAAGGATGGTAAGACCTGCAAACAGATTGGTCCTACTATGAAATATAAGACGCTCGCAGAGAATGATATAGTTCTAAAGACTTTTGAAAAAGAAAAGAATAAAATGTACAAGCGAATGGAAAGAACACAATCATTCGGCGAAACACCTAAGTCTGTTTCTTATGATGAATATATGCATTGGCTAAATAAAGCTATCTATGCTAAAAATTTATATCTAAATAACGAATTAACCAAAGATGTGGCACTTGAAATAATTCAAACTAATTAAATTTTTATATTGACTTGACATCCACTTCTTATATGTTATATTAGAACAAGAATAATAACATAAAGAGGTATGGTTATGGAAAAGGTATTTGCGATATATTCGAGGAAGTCGAGATTTACGGGCAAGGGTGAATCTGTTGAAAATCAGATTGAAATGTGCCGTGAATATTTGCGAATTCATTTTGGTGAGAAAGAGGCAGAAAAGGCAGTTATATACGAAGACGAAGGATTCAGCGGGAAAAATTTAGATAGACCGCAATTCAAGACTATGTTTGAAGATATTAAGAGTGGTAAAATATCTGCCGTACTTTGCTATCGCCTTGACCGTATCAGCCGTAATATCGGCGATTTCGCAAACCTGATTACCGAGCTTACCTCTATGGGCGTTGCATTTATTTCTATCAAGGAGCAATTTGACACCAACTCTCCTATGGGCAGAGCAATGATGTATATTGCATCTGTTTTTTCACAGCTTGAGCGTGAAACCATCGCTGAGCGTATTCGTGATAATCTGCACGAGCTTTCAAAAACAGGCAGATGGCTCGGCGGTGTCACACCTACCGGTTACAATTCTGTAGGCGAAACCTCAATGAACATAAATGGCAAAACAAAAAAAGCATTTCACCTTGCAGTTAAAGAAGATGAAATGCAGATTGTTAAGCTGATATTCAGTTTATTCCTCGAGCACAATTCGCTGACTGCTTGTGAAAGCTATCTGCTTGCACACAACTACAAAACAAAAAACGGCAGAGATTTTACACGCTTTTCAATTCGTGGCATTCTGACAAATCCTGTTTATATGATTTCTGACAGTGATGCGTTTGAATATTTCAAAAATTCAAATGTTGATTTATATTCTGACAAAGAGGAATTTGACAGCACACACGGAATGATGGTATATAACCGAACCCTTCAGGAGCAAGGCAAGGCTACGAAAATTAAGCCTATGGAGGAATGGATTGTATCTGTTGGTAAACACCAAGGCTTTATAAATGGCAAGGATTGGATTAAGGTTCAATCTATGCTTGACAGAAACAAATCAAAATCCTATCGCAAACCCAAGAGTCACACCGCTTTACTTTCGGGAATTCTCAAATGCGAATGCGGTGAATTCATGCGTCCGCATATGACTACACGAATGAACAAGGACGGCGAATACACCTATTACTATTCCTGCACTATGAAACTGAGGAGCAAGGGCAGTCGCTGTAACAACAAAAATATCAATGGTAATGAAATTGACAAAGAGGTTATTGCTGCTGTTAAGGCACTTGCAAATAATGGTGATGATTATTTTGAGTCACTGAAATCTGCATTATCTGAAAACAAAATCAAAACTGAAAACATTAGCAATGAGCAAGCAAGGCTTGAAGACGAAATTGGAAAAAAAGAAAAAGAAATCGAGGCACTTGTAAATAATCTTGCTACATCAAGCGGAACAGGTGCAGAAAAATACATACTTGATAAAATCAATACATTAAGTGATGAGGTTGAAAAAATCAAGGCTCAACAAAACACCCTTATTAAGGAAAGTGAAAATGAACTTAACTTAACCGAAAGCATTGACTTAATGAAAGATATGCTTAAATCATTTTCCGTTACAGTTGACAATATGACGATTGAACAGAAAAGGCAGACGATCCGCACCTTTGTAAAAGAGGTTATATGGAACGGAGAGGATGCACACATCGTATTCTTCGGCTCTGACTACGAATATCCGTTCAAAAAGGCTGAAATGCTTGCTGATGACGATATTTTGTATCCGCTTTGTGAGGATAGAAAATGAAATTTTAATGCATTTCAGAAACATCCGAAAAAATGCAACAGATGTTTACCTTGGTGATTCAATAGAAATAGACAAGGACGGAAATCCGCTTACTATTCAGGAAACCCTAAGCGACAACAGAGATCTTGCGGAAGATTTGGAAACGAAAATAAAATGGGAAAAGGTTTCAAAAATCATTGAGAATTTGGAGGATGAACGTGAAAAGGAAATACTGATTTTACGCTATGGTTTAGATAACAAAAAGCCTTTGACACAACGTGAAGTTGCACAAAGGCTAAAAATAAGCAGGAGCTATGTTTCAAGAATTGAAAAGAAAGTGCTTGAAGATATAAAAAAGAAATTCTGATATACAGAAAATTCATAAAAAAATTTCCACACACCCAACGGGAGGTTTTCTATACAAAAGTAGGGGGACGGATAACATCCGCCCCCTACTTTTATTTCAATTTTCTTTTAAGTTCTTCGTTTTCTTCTTCAAGAGCCTGAAGCACGGCAATATTCTGATTCAATTCCCTGTTAGCCTCTTTAAGCTGAAAATCGAGGTTGGAATTTATGATTTCAAGGCGCTGGCACTCGAAGTTAACCTCCTCAAGTGCTGCCATAAGTCTTGAAACCCGCTCTTTTAATGATTCAATTCTTTCTTCATAATCATTCATTATTTTTCCTCAAAATATTGCTTAAACTCAAAGAGACCGCACTGAGTGCAGCCTCTTTGAAGATTATCTGTCTATATCAGTATCTATTTCAAAGTAGCGTGAACCAAACCAATTCACCTTAGCGGTATATGATTCTTCAAGCTGCTCAGCCTTTGTTTTTGATTCTTCAGATGCAAGCATATTTTCAGCATTAACTCTCCATACAGGAGTTTCTGTTGCACCGTCAAAATACATAATATGGTAACCATACTGTGACCTTACAATACCTGTATTGCCCGCAGCACGATCATCTGCAAAGCACCAGTTATTGAATGGCAGAACCATCTGACCGGGATAAACCTTCTCATAGAGCCCGCCATTGCTGCTTGAGCCTGTATCTGCTGAATTAGCTTCTGCAAGTGAAGCGAAACTTTCCGCTGATTTATCACCCTTGTTGAATTCATCAAGAAGATTATTGGCTTTCTCTAATGCAGCTGTCCACTGAGCATCTGTGGCACTTGCAGCTTCAGATGTTTCTTCAACCGGACTGATAAGAATATGACGAACATTAACTGTGTTAATATCGGACAATTCTGCAGGTGTAAGAACATAAACAACAGTTGTTGAGAACTGGTTTAAATCACCTGTTTTTCTGTCCGCATCGAAGAGCCAGTCAAGACCCGAATATGTTTTCTCATCTGCGTTTGCATCATCTGCAGCAGCAATTCCATAATTCATATTTTTAAGAGATGCTTTTGTTGCATATAACATTGTAGATGCGGTTTCATCTGCATAATAGCTCTTATCGGAACTGCCGCTTGAATACTTGACAGCAAGTTCCGTAAAGTTTGAACCATCAGCCTTTAATTCATTTTTGAAGGCAGCAGCATTTTCCTCACTGTCAGCCTCAAATACTCTGATATTAACCGACTGGAAGTCTGCAATATTTTCATCCTTATAAGCTGCATATTCTTCCTCTGTATGCTCAACTGTTGCGGTTTCATTTGAAATTGAGGACTGATAGTTCTCAGCAATATATGAACGAACTGCTTCACGGCGGAATACATTTTCTGTTACGCCCTTACCGAATATCTGAACAAAGTAGCCTGAAAGTGTATAGCCGTAGCTTTCTGCGGCATCTTTGTATTCCTCTATAGTACTTTCAAGCTGAGAAGCCTGTGTTGTAGTGATAGCAGGCTCAACACCGTCATTTGCTTTTACAGCTTCATTATAGAAGGTGTATGTTTCCTCAATAGAATCAAGAGCTTCCTGCTTAACATATTCAAGCCATGTGATCGTTTCGCCGTCATCATCAGTTGTTGTCTGCTTTGAAAAAGGCTTATCAAAATCAACATCAATACTGCTGCTGTCGCCTAAAAGAGCAAGAATGCTGCTTAAATCATAACTGTCACTATCAGCATTGTTAAGGGCTTCCTGGCGTTGCTTCAAATTGTTGTAGGTCAAAGCAAAATAGTAGTTATAGGTTGAAACAGGAACATTTATTTTATCGCCCTCTTCAGACTTAACCGTTACACCCGTTAAATATGTTGTCCACTGCAGGGTTGAATGGATAAATCCCTTGCGAACCGTACCTGTGGCAACATAAGCTACAAGAAGTCCCACTACGATAACTGCTGCAATAACAGATTTGATAATTCTAATTTTATTTGCAGAAAGACCTTTTGATTTTTTCTTGGACTTTGCTGCCTTTGCTTTTTTTGTTTTTCCTTCGCCGTCTGAAATTGAACCGCCGGCAAATAAATCATTGTTTAAATCTTTTTTAGCCATGGTTTTTTCTTCCTTATATTTATACTAAAAATTCAGTTATGAAAACATTTTACACTAAAATGAATAACATTACAAGAATAATTTTAATATTTTACTTTGCGGCCTGCGTTGTAGTCACCGTTGTCGGCTCAGCCACAGTGGTTTTCTTCAGTGCACTGTGCTTTTTAACCTCATAGGTTGCAAGAAATTCATCTTCCTTTGCATTATTTGCATCTGACATTGCATTGTAAAGATACTTAGGACCATCATATACAAAATACATAATATGGTAACCGAACTGTGATTTCACGATTTCAACATCACCGTATTTTCTTGCATCATCAGTTGCCCAGCTTTCAAATTCAGGAACCATATAACCAAGTGCCACCTGACTGTATCCGCCGCCGTAATAACCGCTTGAACCAGAAGATGTTGATTCGGTATCCTCACTGTATTTCTCGGCAAGAAGAGCAAATGAAACCTCTGTTTTATCACCGCTGTTGTATTCATCAAGAATTTTATTGGCTTCATCAAGTGCTGCGTTCCATTCTTCTTCGGTATATTCCTTAGTTTCCGAAGCATTTGTGCCTTCATCATCACTTTTTTCACCGGGAACAACAAGAATATGACGTACTGAATAATACTCTGTTTCATCCAATTTGGGCTCTTCCGATTTCAGGAAAATTAAAACGCTGCTGTATTCTTCATTAAGAAGACAAGTTGTGCTGCCTACGGAAGTATCCGGTGAGAAAAACCAATCCGATATACCGCTTCCGAAATTATTGCTCAATTCCGTTGCTGTGCTTGTTGCTGAAACAGAATCCTGAAGTGCTTTTACCGCAGATTCGGTATCGGAAAAGTATCCGTACGAAATAACCTGCTCTATAAGTGAAGAACAGATTTCGGGCACAAGATTTTTCATATCATCAATAGTTGAAATTCTGTCACAATAGGTCTGAGCCTTTGCTTTAACGGCGTCAACAGTGCTTGTTTGAGGATCCTCAAGATTATACTGCATTTCTATATAGCCATATGATATAGAAGTGTAGTTGTCCTTATTTTCCTCAAATGTCTTATTTATTTCCTCTTCATTTGCAGAAAGATTAATTTTCTGCTGATAGAAATAATTCTCTGCGATATAGCTCTGCTCATAAATCTTTTTAACAGTTTCAAGGCCGCAGTAATCACCGTAATTCGTTTCAAGATATTTATCAACACTTACCCCGGCATCCGATGCGGAACTTTTAATGGTTTCAATTTCCGATTCTATATTTGATTTCTGATCATCGGTAAGGGTTAAGCCTGCTTCAAGTGCCGTTTCATAATAGGCAACAATATACTGAATCTGTTCGATTGTATCCCTTTCAAACACATCCAGCCACGAAATCTCGTTTCCGTCCTTATCAACTGTTTTCTGTTCTGCATAATCCTTAGTTGAATCCAGATTAAAAGAGCCATTAGAGGCATATTCAAGATAATTAGCTACTATTCTTGAATAGTAGAAATTATACATACCGACTGAAACCTTTGTTTTACCAACAGTAAGTGCAACATTTCCCGGGGTCATTGTTTCACTTGTGTTCGGCAGTGCAAAAAGCTTTATTCCGAAGAACACAATTAAAGCCGCAAGAATAACTGATACAATTGAAAGACTTACAACTTTAAGCTTTCTTTTATTAATCACTATATGTTCCTTGTCTGCTTCTCTGTTTTTATCCTTTGCCTTTTTCTTCGGATGTACAGGGGCTTGTGCCACGTCAATTTCATAATCGTTTCCTATGGCAAGGTTGTCTTCTAAAGTCGGAGCCGAAGCATCAAACTGCCAGTTATCATTTTTTTCATACTTAACAGCCTGATTTTTCTGTTCTGCTTGTGCATTTTCATCCGAATTAAGTTTGTTTTCTTTATCGTTCATAACAAAACTCCTATCAATTAAAATTATATACTTTGTAATTATACAATAACCGTAACTCTTTTTCAACTAAAATTAATGTAAACTGTTTTTTAAAGAATTATTAATATACAGAATATTATTATATAACACTATTGAAAACAAAAATCATTTGTAGTATTATGATTTAGTGAATAAGTGAGGGATATATTATGGCAGAAAAGATTCATGCCCTTAAGGTTAAATACAAAAGCAATCCGGGTTGGTACTGGCTTATTGCCACTATATTTTTATTTCCTGTACTTCCCGAGTATATAAGTCCGTTTATACTGTTTTTCGGTTTTATCGTGTTTAAACGCCAATGGACAAGAGAAGGAAGAAAAGCCAAGGTAGGAACGCTCGGCAAGCTTGAAATTGCCTTTATGAGTTTGGCACTTGTAAGTGCCTTATGGTCCGATAACAAGCTTGATACACTTGGCTCTGCCGGTTTATGGTGGGGAATGTTTCTTGTGCAGGTTATGATTTATAATCTTGCAAACACAAGAGAAAAGATTGATAAAATATTTAAGATGATAACGCTGAGTGCCGCACTGAACGGACTTACGGGAACAATTCAGATATGCACACGGCTTCTTAATAAATTCGGATATATCAGCGAAAAATTTGTGCTTGTTACTCCGTTTTACAAGAGGCTCGATGAAATTGTTTATACATGGCTTCCATTCAATATAAAAACAAATACTTTTTCTGACCGGGCAAGCGGCTTTTATTCAAACCCTAACCTTCTTGCAACATATATGGTGGTTGCCTATCCTATTTCAATCTATTTGTTTTTAAATGCAAAAAATCCAAAGCAAAAATTTTTCTATTTCCTGATGAATTTGCTTATCAGTGCAGGAATCAGCTCAACACTTACAAGAGCAGGCTGTGTAATAGCTCTTGTCGGATGGATTTTTATGTTTATTGTTCTGGCAAAACGCCATGCGAAGGAGCTTCTAACAATTTTTATTCCGACTGTAGGAATAATAGTTCCGTCCATCCTTACAAGATACGGAATCATATTTACAAACGAAAACAGAAAAATAACAACTGTTGTGCCTGATGTTGTTGCAGGAAATACGGCAATTCCCGACTACACAAGCAGCCCGAACTATATTGCCGCAAAACGCTCCTCCGAAACGCATATCGAAATATGGAAAAGCGTTTGGGATTATATCACAAGTAATGTTCATGTGTTTATCAGAGGTCTTGGCTTCGGCTGCGAAAGTACAGGCGTATTTCTTCTTGAATCATACGAACTTAACAAACCGCACGCACATAACTTTGTTTTTGAAATATGGGCAGAGCTTGGTATTATCGGATTGGTGCTTTTAGCTGTAATCATTTTGTGTGCTTTCGGAAAGCTGCTTGAAATCAATGCAAACAATGGCAAAAAATTTGATTTGGTTTTCTGTGTGTTCACAAGTCTTATGCTGCTTCTGTTCTTCGGATTAAGTGATTACATATTCAATTCTCCGAAACAAATCATTCTGTTTATGATTATTTTAGGTCTTTCTCAGTCAATTAGCCAATGCTATGAAAAAACACTGATAAAATCAACGGATGATCTTGTTAAGGCAACATCAAAAACCTTTAAGGAAATGGTTGAATTAAAATAAGCGGCAAAGGATAAAACATATGAATAAAACAGTTAAAGGAACCGTCATTTTGATTATATCAGGAATTATACTTGCAATTATAATTGCTTCAGGAATATACATACTTTTCGGAGTTGTCGGAATAGAGGGGAAAAGAGTTTATCCTGAAAGTGCAGCTGTAAATGAAGCCGAAGCAAACATTTCCTCGGAAAACACGGCAGGAGCAACTGTAATTGATGAAACTGCAACATACCAGACAATGAACGGTTTTGGTGCTTCTGCCTGCTGGTGGAGCAAAAATGCAGGCGGCTGGGAAAACAGCAAGGAGATTCTCTCTCTTTTATACAGTAAAGAAGACGGAATCGGTCTTAATATTTACAGATACAACCTTGGTGCCGGCTCTGTGGGTGATGAAAATATATATGTTGAAAGAAGCCGAACAGAATGCTTCCTTAACGCAGACGGTACATATGATTTCACTGCCGATGCCAATGCACAAAATGCCCTTGCACAGGCAAAAGAGCTTGCAGGTGATGATTTAAGAGTTACACTCTTCTGCAACAGTGCTCCTGTTTTGCTTACTAAAAACGGAAAAGCATATGGTTCTGCAAAAAAAGATAATGATCCATGGGAAAGCAATCTTGATAAAGCCAACTATGAAGCATTTGCAGATTATTGCTATAATACCGCAGATTACTTTTTAAATCAGGGATATAAGGTTACGGACATTTCACCGATTAATGAGCCGCAGTATGCATGGAGTGCATGGTATAATGATGACGGAAGCTGCTCTATGAATCAGGAGGGCTGCTATTATACAAAGCAGCAGGCGGCATCCCTGCTTAACACCATAGTTAAGAGATTCAAAAACAGCGAGGTTGATGCAAAGGGCTGCAAGGTTTCAATGTTTGAATCGGGAGCAGCCGAGGGTGAAGGCTCTACGGCTGCCGCTTATATAGACTGTATACTCGGAAAGGGCCCTAAATACGTTTTCAGGAACTTAGCTTTGCGAAATTACTTTGATACAATAAGTATGCATTCTTATTGGTCAGATACAGAAACAAAAATAAAAGCGGCCGAATTTCTTTCGGAAAAGTATTCAAACTATGATGTTGTATGCACCGAATACTGCCAGATGACTAATGATGAAAACACCGGTGTTTATAATTTAATCGCAGCCTCTGAGGGCGGCACAAACGGTATGAGCATTGAATACGGTGTTGCAATGGCAAAGGTTATTGTTGATGACCTTACAATTCTGAATGCCAGGGAATGGGACTGGTGGACTGCCTGCTCTTTCGGAGTTTATACGGACGGACTTGTTTATCTTAATGAAGAAGACCATTCGGATATTCAGACATCAAAACGATTATGGTGCCTCGGTAATTTTTCCAAGTTTATAAATGAGGGTGCCGTAAGAATTGCCTGCACATCGGGAACAGAAAATCTTTCAAGCTGTGCTTTTAAAAATACGGACGGCAGTACGGTTATTGTTTATGTAAATGCATCGGAAAATGATTCAACAACAAATCTGAATCATATAAGCTATAACAATCTTGATGTTTACACCACCGATGAAACAAGAAACATTGAAAAAACAGAAATAAATGAAAACACGGTAAATGTTCCTTCTCAATCAGTTGTTACTGTTGTTTTAAAATAAATTGAATAAAAAAAGAAGCTGATTAATTCAAATCAGCTTCTTTTTTTGCTATTATTGCCCTTTTGAAAAGGAACGAACACGGAATTTAGCTCCGCAGCTTTCACATATAATTCTTGATTTCTCTATATCCTCCTGAGGAATAACATCCACAACCGTCATTCTTACATCATCACAGTATTTTACACATTCTCTTGTAAAATCAAGCATTGCATCAAAGGCAATACCCGGATATATGTTTCTTGTAATTTTATCGTACTTCTCGGAATCCGTATCATTAAGAGAAACAGATATACTGTCAAGCACGGAGCACAACTCCTCAGCGGTAGGCTTTTCATTAATTAAATCAGACAGTCCGTTTGTGTTAAGGCGTATTCGCATATCAGGATGTGTTTTCCTTATGTATTTTGCAGTTGCAATCAAATTATCATAGGCATTGGTAGGCTCACCGTAGCCGCAGAAAACAACCTCGTCAACACCTGTAAAATCAAAGTCATCAATTGCTTTTTTTATTTCATCAACAGATGGCTCTGTTTCAAACCAAAGCCTTTCGGCATCCCCTACTGCTTCGCCCTGCGAGCGGATACAGAATGCACATCTGCACGGGCATTTATTTGTGATGTTAAGATAAACACCGTCACCTAATCTGTATACTATATCTGTTTTCATATAAATTTCCATAGCCTTTCCGGCTACAAATAGTTCATTGAGAATTATTAATACGCCTTGTTGTAGCCGGACAAGGCATATAGTGGGAATTTGGCCATCTCAAAATTATGCCACAGGCAAATTTTGAGGACTATATAATTTAAATAGTGTAATTTTCACACTATTCTCCTTATAATTGTTTTTTAATTTTACTTTTAAAACCAATTCTGTCAAGTGCAGCAGCAAGAATAACAAAAACAACTGCACTGCCGCCGGGCTGAACCCATCCGCCTGTTATTGCAGAAATAATTGCAACCTCTCCGCCAACAAGAATACAGTCTGCAATCATATAGCCGAACATTGTAACAAGCGTTGTTGGTATAAGCATAAGAATTATCTGCCAATTCAGTATTTTATCATCTTTATTTTTTCTTTTCAAGTAAATACGCATTAATATAAACGGAACCGCATTCAACGCTTTTATAATAAATGTTGCAGGTGCATAAAGTGCATAGCCTGTAAGCAAATCCGCAAGTGCCGCACCAACCGAAGCTGCAAAAACGGAGCAAGGTCCCGGAAGAATACACGCCGCAAGGTAAATCATTGAATCACCGAAATGTGTGTAGCCCTTACCTGCAACAGGAATCTGAATAACTGTTGTGCCTACTGTAACAAGTGCAGTAAAAAGTGCTGTTGTTGTTATTAATATAACTTTATTTTTTTTCTTGGTTTTCATTTTGCTCAAGTCCTAACCTATATAAATATTTTTCAAAATCAACACCGTCGTTTCGGTTATGAACATCGGAATTTTTGATTACAAAAGAAATGAAATACGTTGCGGTTTTAACAGCATCAAACACATCACTGCCTGAAAGCAGCTTACCCATAACGATAGAAGAAAGCATATCGCCTGTTCCGGAAAAGCTGCCCTCTGAATAATGGGCAAAGTATTCTTCGCTTCTTCCCTTTTCAAAAACCGCATTTCCTATTTCATTATTCTTGTTTATACCGGTTACAACAACTGCCTTTATACCGCTTTCAAGCAGAATGTCAGCACCCTTTTTAATATCTTGCTCTCCTGTTAAAAGATAAAGCTCGGTTAAATTCGGCGTAACAATATCTGCCGATAATGCAAGTTGCTTAACCTTACTGCACAGCGAATCCGAAAAGCCCTTGTAACGCTGACCCGAGTCGCCCATAACGGGATCCACAAGGAGCAGAGCATCTGCCTTCTTGGTAAATTCCAGAACGGCATCAATCTGCTTTTCGTCTGAAAAGTAGCCTGTTAAAATACCGTCAAACGATATGCCGAGTTTATTCCATTCATTAAAAAACGGTGTTAAATATTCAGTTAAATCAACCTTTGCAAAGCTGCTGTAGCCTGTTTGATTGGAAAGCACTGCTGTAGGCAGCGGATGAGCCTCCGCCCCTAAAACGGATATGATTGGTATTCCCACACCGAGAGAGCATTTTCCAAACCCCGAAAGATCATTGATAAGTGCACACTTTTTCATTGAATTCAATTCCTTATTGATTAATCATTGATAATAGTATATAATATTATCGGCACTAATTATATACCCAATTACAATTATTTTTTAAGGTACAGTTTTATGAGCAAATATGATGAACTTTATAATAAAATAAGAAAAGAAATCATAAGCGGTCAACTCATTTCCGGGGCAAGACTGCCGTCTGTAAGAAAAGCAGCAATACTATACGGAGTAAGCCGCACAACTGTTCAGAATGCCTACTTTGCTCTTGCGGCAGATGGTTTTATAATAAGCGAGCCGCAGAGCGGATATTATGTTTCTTACCAAGCCGCAAAACATATTGAAACTGAAAACAGAAGCAGCATAAATAATATTGTATATGATTTTAAAGGCGGCAGTGCTGACAAAGAAAGCTTTGAATTTGATTTGTGGCGCAGATATATGAAAAATGCCCTGCGGCAGGATGACAGACTGCTCAGCTACAGTGAGGCTCAGGGTGAATATGAATTAAGAGAAGTACTTTCAGATTATATAAGAGAAAAGAGAAATGTTGTAACCTCGCCTAACAGAATTGTAATAGGTGCGGGAGTACAGAGCCTGCTGAGCATTTTATGCTCACTTATAGATGAAAAATACGATGTTTCATTCCCCGATAAAAGTTTTGTTCAGGGGGCAAGCCTGTTTGAGGATTACGGCTTTGAGATAAAGTACAGATACAAGGATGCAAAAATAATCTATGTTTCGCCGTCGCATATGACAAAGCTTGGTGATGTTATGCCGAATAAACGAAGAATAGAGCTTGTTAAACATTCTGCCAAAAGCAACAGTCTTATCATTGAGGACGATTATGAAAGTGACTTTCAGTATAACAGTATGCCCACGCCCTCGCTTCATGCACTTGCAGGCGGAAGCAATGTGGTTTATATGGGCTCGTTTTCAAGCCTTCTTCTGCCGTCTATACGAATAAGCTTTATGGTACTTACCGAAGAGCTTGCTCAAAAATACAAAAGCAATATATATAAATACAACCAGACAGCAGGAAAAACAGAACAGATTGCATTATGCCAGTATATCAGGGACGGACACCTGAAAGCCCAAATAAGAAAAACAAGAAGATTTTACACCTCTAAGGCAAAGGTCTTTGCCGCTTTGCTTTCAAATGAATTCAAAGACGCGGAAATTGAAATAAGTGAAAATGCACTGCAAGTTATTATGAGCATTGAATTTTCAAAGGATGTTGAAGAATTTGAAAGAAACGGTATAGCCGTTTCGGTTGAAAGCTATGAAAATAATAAAATCAAAGTTGTTTTTAACACCGGGGCAGTGCCGCAGAATATGTTCACCCCTGCTGTTTCTGCTTTAAAAAAAGCATTAATTTGAAAAAATCTTGCCCTATATGTCCAATAAATTGTACATATAGCCTTAGAGCTATTGAAAACAGAATTCCTTTTGATAAAATAAACTTGTAAAGAAATTCAAGGAGGAATTCAAAATGAAAAAAGTAATAAGCACACTCATAATATCAGCGGCGGCAATTATTGTCGGCTACGGTGCTCTGGCACTTCCCTTTCATCTTTTCACGAACTTAACAGGAATGCAGATGAGAATTTTATTTGTTGCAGAAATAATAACTTATTTTGCTATATTTTCTGCCTTTTTTCTTATCAAGGAATCAAGATGCGAAAAAAAGAAAAAGGAACGTGAATTACGTGAAAGACACAACAGACGAGTATCAGAAAGGCAAAACGAGCTTAAAGGAATAAACCTTAACGGCTTAGATATTGCTGCATAAAAGACAGGCGGTAAAGGGTTTACTTTTCCGCCCGCTTCTATTATAATCATTGCATACGGAGGTAATGCTATGGAGAAATCTATTCCCGTTTCAAACAAAAATGTTGAAATTACAGATTCATTCTGGATAAACAAAATAGAGCTTGTGCGAAAAGAGGTTATCCCGTATCAGTGGCAGGCTCTCAATGATAAAATTGAAAATGCGGAGTCAAGCTATTCGCTCAGAAATCTACGCCTTGCTGCAGAGGTTTTAAGCAAACGCAAACGCGGTGAAAAAACACCTGTATTTCCTACAGACAAATGGCATTACACACCTGAAAACGCAGATAAAAATTCATTTTTAGGATGGGTATTCCAGGATTCAGACCCTGCAAAATGGATTGAAGCCGTTGCATATTCACTGCAGAACACACCTGACACAGAGCTTGAAAGTCTTGCAGACAGCGCAATAGATTTAATATGCAGTGCACAGGCTGAAAACGGATATCTGGATTCATTTTACACAATAAACAATCCTGACAAGGCGTTTACAAATTTAAGAGATCACCACGAGCTGTACTGCTTCGGTCATCTTGCCGAGGCGGCAACGGCATATTACAATACCACAGGCAAAAATAAGCTGCTGAATGCCGTTTGCCGCTTTGCGGATTTAATATGTGATGTTTTCGGAGAAAACGGAAAAAAGGGTTACGGCGGTCATGAAATAGCTGAAATGGCACTTGTAAAGCTTTATGAAACAACCGGAAATGAGCGTTACTTAAATACTGCCAAACTCTTTATTGAACGTAGAGGTACAAGACCCTATTATTTCGACATAGAGCGTGGGATTAAAAACAGTAATAAAATTGATTATATTTACAATCAGGCTCACCTGCCTGTATGGGAGCAGAATCAGGCAGTCGGTCATGCAGTAAGAGGCGTTTATCTGTACAGCGGTATGGCGGACGTTGCAAGGCTTACTGATAACGAATCACTTTTTAAAGCCTGCGAAACGCTTTTTGATGACATAGCAAATAAAAAAATGTATATAACCGGCGGAATAGGTTCTACCAAGGACGGCGAGGCCTTTACCTTTGCATACGATTTGCCGAATGACCTTGCATATGCAGAAACCTGTGCATCAATAGGTCTTGTTTTCTTTGCAAGAAGAATGCTTCAGGCAGATTTCAATTCCAAATATGCAGATATAATGGAACGCTGCCTTTATAACGGTATACTTTCCGGTATGGCGGAGGACGGCAAGTCTTTCTTTTATGTTAATCCGCTTGAAGTACATCCGACCGCCTGCAAATATGATTCACGCAAAAGTCACGTTAAGCCTGTAAGGCAAAAATGGTTTGACTGTGCCTGCTGCCCGCCGAACCTTGCAAGGCTCATTTCCGATTACGGTGAATACTGCTTTACAGAAAACGAGGGCACACTGTTTATTAATCTATACCAAAGTGCAAGGACTTCAACCGATAAAGCAGAAATTGAAATACATTCAGATTATCTGAACAGCGGCAGAGTTGAATTTAAAATAAAGGCAAAAACGCCTTTCACACTCGCTCTCAGAATTCCGTTCTGGAGTAATCATTTTAAATTCAGCAAGGAAAACCCGTATATCAGAAAGGGCTATGCTTACTTTGATATAAATGGTGATGAAACACTTACCGCCGAATTCAATCCTGAAATAAAGATTATAAAATGCAATTCAAATGTAAGGGAAAATATCGGTAAGGTTGCTGTTATGAGAGGACCGATTGTTTACTGCATTGAGGAAAAGGACAACGGCAGTAATCTTCATCTTTTAAGGCTGGCACGCAATCCGAAATTCAACCTTGACGGTGAATTTATAACGGCAAACGGCTACAGAGAAAAAGAAGACAGCAACAGGCTTTATTACGAATACAGTGAAACAGAAGAAACGCTTGTAAAACTAAAATTTCTCCCCTATTACCGCTGGGCAAACAGAGGAGAAAATGAAATGAGCGTTTATATAAAATATTAAAAGATTATCGGATAAAATTTAACCGCATTCACACTGACATCATAATAATTATCATTATAGTTGTCACCTCTTCCCCAGCTTTCCGTTATGCTTTGCAGATATGAAATACTGTTCTGCAGATTGTCAACTCTGCTTTAACATTATTGAATGAACTTATACACATAAATATTGTAATAATCAAAAATCAGTTTTCAAAATGTAAATTTACGGTTGCGAAACCAAAAAATATTCCCAAATCTTTTTGATTTGGGAATGATTTTCCTTATAATAACTTTTCAAAGCCGTCAGTTGAATAATCTACTCCGTTTCGTTTTTTCTTAAGCTGTGCCATAAGAGCGTTTACTCTGCCTCTTGTCATAGGATAAAGAATTGCACAGATAACCGAAACAAACAGAAGTACGGCAGGAATTATTGTTGAAATATTTTCCATTCCGTTAACAATCTTTGTATCGGTTACAACCTTTATCAGTGATTCAGAGCCTGCTGCATCGGCAGAGGAATCATAGCCGTAAAGTGACAGAAGCTGACCTGCCATTAAAATACCGAAGGCCGAGCCGAATTTCTGAATAAGCTGCGGAAGAGCCGTAATTGTTGACTCTCTTCTTTCGCCTGTTTTGAATTCATCAAGCTCAACAAGGTCATAGCCCATTGAGTAAAACAAGGTCCAGAATGTGCCCACACCCAAGCCAAGCACACAGGGGCTGATTATGCACATAATTCTGAAGCCGCCGATTTCGGCATCAAGACCAACCAATTTAAGAATAACTTCACCCGCTGTGGCTAATGAAAGGAAAAGAATTGCGGCAAAGCGTCTGTCCTTCTTCTTGGCAACCGCTTCAACAATCGGCACAACAACAGCCATAGAGATTACAAGAGAGAGAATAACAAAAACGATTCCCGTATCATAATCCATGCCGATACAATCTATAACCATATAGGTTAGATTTGCCTGAATCATAGAAGATGCAGCAAGAAAGAAAAATACAAACAAAAGAAAATATTTTGCAGGCTTCAGCCTTAATATTTCTCCAAAGGATTTCATTGTGCCTTTAAGTGTTGTTTTCTTAACAGGCTCACCTGCAATAATCTTTTTCGGCTCATAAACACCGTTTAAGGACTTGCAGCATACAAAGCCAAGCAGTATTGCCATAATGCTGATAACAGCAGCTATAACGGCATATGCGTTGCTTTCATATCTTTCCGTAAGCAGTACTGCAACCGTAGGCACAAGTGCGGGAAGAATATTTCCAAGCCCAACAGCCATCGCATTCAGAAGGGATGAAAAAGAGCGAATCTGTGTTCTTTCGTCATAATCCTCCGTGATTTCAGCAACAACGGCATAATAAGGAATGGTATACATAGTATAGAACACCCATATTGCCATTGAAATAACTGTGTAAAGCAGTATTTTTAAAAGCTGAGAATCAAGTCCTGCTCCGATATTTGTCCACGCAACTATAAATATTATACCAAGAGGAAGTAAAGCCTTTTTCATAACCTTGCGTTTATCAACGCCTACCCTGTCAGTATAATTTCCTATCATCGGGTCTGTTACTGCATCCCATGCAATGGAAATGAAAATAATTACAGAGCTGTATTTTGGCTGAATTCCAACAATTTCATTAAGGAAGGTTAAGTAATATGTGTAAAACATATTATAAATAAGGGATTCGGTGAAAATACCGAAAGCATAGCCTGTTTTCTTCTTTTTGGTTAAAGCACTCTTCTGTGCCATAAATACCACCTCCACAGTATGGCTTTTTATTACCTGTTTTCATCATACTACATAAAGAGAAATTAAGCAAGGAAATAACTAAAATATGGTATTGAGGATGTGAAAGCAACTAAAGTAACAAGTGCAATGGTTCATCAAAGACAACCATATATATCATTCAACCCCGGCTTGACACAAGCCGGGGTTTTGTTTTCTGTTGTCTAATTATTATTAACTGATGTGTCTGATTCTTCCGCCTGTGCTCTTCTTGCAATTAAATCTGCCGATACCTTTGCTCTTTCTTTAGGACCATATCTTACAAATAGAAGAGGAATAATATAGAGAATGCTTGCTACCGCAGGGGTAAGCACAACAAGCGGCCATATCCATTTATCAAACGCTGCAGACTGCGTGCCGATATAAACCTCTGCACTGTCTATAGCATTATATTTAAGGAGTGAAAGGGCGAGTGTTGCAAGCCCTGCCGTTATACCGCTTGAAATCTTGGTAAATGAGGTTTGCATTGAGAATGTAATTCCCTCTGTTCTTTTACCTGTTTTCCATTCCGTGTAATCAATACCGTCGCAGAAAAGAGAGGTCTGCGCGATACTGCTTGCACCCGTAGGAATAGAAGCAATACCCATAATAATCATTGAAAGCCAGAGCTTTTTGCCCTCAAAGCCAACCATAAACGCAACAACTCTTAAAGCACAGTTAAACAATTGCATAAAGATAAGCACATTGATATAGCTGTTGCCGAAAAGCTTTTTCATTTTATCTGCAAAAACCATACCGATGAAGGCAGGAGCACCTGTTATTGCATAATATAATGTGGAAAGACCGAGTGCGCCGATAATTCCGTTACCAAGGAAATCAGAGGGAATTTCATATTTAAAGAAATATGTAACAAGATTTATGCCAAAACCTAAAGCACCTATAAGATTTGCAAGCGTTACAAGCATCAAAATCCTGTTTTTGAACAGAAGAGAAAAGCTTTCAACAAGGCTTTCCTGCTTTGTTTCCTGAACAACACGGATTCTTTCCTGTGTTCTGTCTGCCCTCTTGGAAATCATTGCTCCGCCAAGACCGAAGATAATTGCAAAAACAAGTGTTATAAGCTGCCAGGACTGCCCTGTTGCGTTGACAACCATTTCAAGCACCATAGGAATCATTGTGCTGAAAACGGCATAAACAACTGAGCCGATTGTGCGTGCCCACTGAACAAATTTATCCCTCTCATCTGCATTCGGTGTAACCATTGCGGTTATTCCCCAGATGGAAACATCCTGAACGGTGTAGGATAAATCCCAGCAGATATACATAATTATAAAGTATGCCACTCTGAGCCACAGCAAATTTTCTTCAGTTGAGAAAACAAGGAAAAGCAACACCGAGAATACACCTACGGGAAGAGGTGTATATCTTAAAAACGGTCTCATTTTTTCACCGTTCTTAAAGGTGTGCTTATCAATAAACGAGCCTACAACAGGGTCATTAATACCATCCCACACTTTCATCACAATTAAAAGTGCCGATACTATAATCGCAGGAAACAGTGCAATATCCGTCATAAAATATGTAAAAAAGGATGCACCAATCAACGAATAAACAAGGTTCTGCCCTGATAAACCTACACAGTAATTAATCTTTTCACTTTTAGTAATATAATTTTTCATTGTTTCCCACAGCCTTCCTGCTACACACAGATATGTAAAACCACGTCTCCCTGTTGTAGCTTAACAAGGTGTGATGGGAATTTGCCGTATACAATATCTTAGATTAATATGCTAACAAAATTTTTTTCTGTTTCCTGTATATTTAATTATATAATGTCTGCTTGTGCAAAATCAACAGTTTACTATGTTTTTTTATCAAATTATTTATTCAAATTATAATTAAAATAAAAAAGACTATGAGTTTTTCTATACTCACAGTCTTTTTCACCGGGAACTAAAAAATAATATTGATTAATATACACAATATTGTGCCGAGTGCAAGCGGAAGCAGAACAGACATTGCGGTCCATTTCACACTTTTTGTTTCTTTCCATATTGTTAAAAGCGTTGTTGAACAAGGGAAATGGAACATAGAGAATATACAGGTACAGATTGCAGTGGTAACTGTCCATCCGTTATCCGTAAGAATTGTTTTAAGACTTTCAAGTGATGAATAATCTCCAAGCTCACCTGTGGAAAGATAAGCCATTAATATAATCGGAATAACAATTTCATTTGCAGGAAAACCAAGAATAAATCCAAGAAGTATCACGCCGTCCATACCCATTATGTTACCGATCGGATTAAGAAAATCTGCTATTTTATTGAGCAGCATTGTATCCCCTATCTGAATATTGGCAAGTATCCAGATAACCAAGCCCGCAGGTGCTGCAACCGCAACCGCACGCAAAAGAACAAAGAAAACCTTTTCCTTTACGGTCTGCCATATTATTTTTAAATACTGCGGTTTTCTGTAAGGCGGAAGCTCGAGAACAAAGGACGAGGTATCACCCTTCAGAACTGTTTTCGTAAGTATTTGCGATGAAAGCAGGGTCATTGCCATAGAAACTGCAACAAACGTAAGCAGTATCATTGCGGATAACACCGTGCTTTTAGTAAAAAACATTGCAATAATTGCTATAAGCAATGGGAATGCGCCACCATCCAAACGGCAACTTTGCTCCATACGACGAGTAGATGGCTGACAGTTCCCTACTCGCCGTCGATAAAAATATGGAGGTCTTTGCCATCCCAGACAATTTTCTTAACCATCAGTTTGATTAAGGTACGCTTTTCTTCAATCCTCAGCGTATGGAAATTGTCTTTGAAGCTGGATAACGCCGTGGACAGCATATCCACTTGGATTTCCCTGTCCGCTATGATGTTTACATCCTTTTGCAGACGGGCTTTTTCTTCTTTCATGGAAGCAAGCTCTTTGTCCAGCTCTGTGATTCTGGCATTTACACGTTCAATGAACGCAGCTCCTAAGTTTCCGTGTGACAGTGTGTTGATAAGGTTGTCAATCTCACTGTTGCATTTTTTGATTTTATCATCAATGACCGCTACGGGGCTTTTTTGTGTCTGTCCTTGTAAATCACGTTTCAGCTTTTCCAGCAGCTTGTAGATACCGGAGTTTTCGTCCGTGTACTGCATGAGATATTCACAAACAATATCATCTGCCTGCTGTCCATTGAGATTTTGACAGTCGCATAAATCTAAGCCGCCACGCAGTTTGTTGTTACATATATAATCGTAAAGCTCACGGTTGCCGCCTTTGCCGCTCCTCTGCTTTGCGAACATCCGGCTCTGGCATTTGTCACAGAAGATTAAGCCGGACAGCAGGGAATAGTCATTGTGCATGATAGCAGGCTTCTTCCCTGTGGGGATATTGTCTTTCAAGATATTTTGAATTGCTACCCACTTTTTACCGGAAATACGCCCCTTGTGCTTACCGATTGCGACAATCCATTTATCCATATCCTGTCTTGGGGCACTTTTCTTTCGGTAATCACGCTTATTGTATGCCAGCAGACCGTATTTATTGGAACAATCGGTTTTCTCGAAACAAACGTCTGAATGATGTTCCGTGAAGTATTCCCATGCGTCTTCATCAGCGATACAGTAAACCGGATTTTGCAGTATTTCCTTAATACCGATGGTAGAGAAAATCTTTCCTGTTCGTGATTTGATTCCCTGCTTGATTAAGTATTTGCTTACGCCGGATATGCTCCGAAGCTCTAAGAACTTTTCCAGAATTGCGTCTATGGTTTTTAATTCTTCTGGATTGTCCTTTAGCTTGCAGGAAGTCTTGATTTTGCCGTCAATAATGATTTCCTGTATCTTTTCAGAAGTAAATCCTGTTGGGGTAGTGCCGCCCAGCCAGCGTCCAGTCCTTGCCAGCATTAGCATATTGTCACGGACACGCTCTGCAATCGTTTCTCTTTCCAGTTGGGCGAAAACCGAAGCTATGTACATCATGGCTTTTCCCATAGGCTTTGAGGTGTCAAATTCTTCCTTGATACAGATAAAAGAAATATTGTAGCTGTTCAAGTCTTCAATCAGAGAAGAAAAGTCGCTGACATTACGGCTGATACGGTCAAGACGGTAACAAACAACATATTCCGGTTTGTTCAGCCTTATATCACGGAGCATTTGCTGAAATTGCGGTCTGTCCGTGTTCTTTGCGGAAAAGCCCTCGTCTTCATAGACGACGATTTCCGCATTATCCGATTCGGGGATTTTGGTTGAAATATACTCCCTGCACATTTCAATCTGGTTTTCAACGCTTTCCCCTTTGCCCGTATGTACCGATTTACGGCTGTATATATAGATTTTCAAAGGTTACTCACCATCCTTTTTCTGCTGCACATAGTCAGATAAAATCTTAGCGCATAAGTTGGAAAAGGTACGCTTGTCCTCTTTTGCCAGATTATCTAACTGCTGCTTTAATTCCTTTGGAATTGTTATAGGTACTCTCACGTTATTTTCAGAAACAGCCAAACTATCCACCTCCTTATATACAGTGTATCACAGTGTAACACTTTTGTCAAGACGTTCATCAATGAGCGTCTTTTTTCTTGCCCTAAATTCAGAAAGGATGTGATACCCATGCCACGGCAAGAACCGCAGGAGCGTTCCCCTCCGCATAACATCATGTAGAGATTCCGCCAGTCATGGGCTGGCAAAAATCTCCCTTATTCGGCTTGACTACCCTTTACCTGTCAGAATGGGATTTGTCAAGGGTGCGAAGCACAACGCCAGCCCTTGATAAATCACAGGCAGACAGGTATTCTCCACGAAGCTGAATGAGGAACTATCAGAATCCATCAACCATCAATCATCAGAAAGGAAAGGTAAAAACATATGGAACTTAAATTTGTTATCCCAAACATGGAAAAGACATTCGGCAGCTTGGAGTTTGCCGGAGAAGATAAGACCGAACAGCGCAGAATCAACGGGCGCATGACCGTACTCACACGCAGCTTTAATCTCTATTCAAACGTACAGAGGGCGGATGATATTCTCGTGATTCTGCCTGCCGAAGCTGGCGAAAAGCACTTTGACTTTGAAGAACGGGTAAAGCTGGTAAATCCCCGTATTACCGCAGAGGGCTATAAAATCGGCACTCGTGGCTTCACAAACTACATCCTCCATGCAGACGACATGGTAAAAGCATAAGGAAAGAGAGGTATCAATTTATGAGATTAGCAAATGGAATCGTCATTGATAAGGAAGCAACTTTCGGGGCATTGAAGTTTTCCGCCCTCCGCCGTGAAGTACGGATTCAGAACGAGGACGGTACGGTATCGGATGAAATCAAGGAGCGCACTTACGATTTGAAGTCCAGAGGACAGGGGCGCATGATTCAAGTGTCCATTCCTGCCAGCGTGCCGCTGAAAGAATTTGACTACAACGCAGAGGTGGAAATCATCAATCCTGTTGCCGATACCGTCGCAACCGCCACGTTTCAAGGGGCGGAGGTGGACTGGTACATCAAGGCGGATGATATTGTCTTGAAGAAAGGTGCCGCCCCTGCCGGAAATCCGCAGCCACCAAAGAAAGATAATTCGGCTGGGAAATAAAGTTATCCCACAAACAATAAACGAAAAGGAGTGAATCGAGCATGAAACAGTTACGTTCCCGTGGGAAGCGGATTCGCCCCACGGATAAGGATTTAGTTTTTCATACCGCCATTGCCGCTCTGCTTCCAGTCTTTCTGCTGATTGTCCTGCTGTTTCATGGCAGATCAATCATGCAGACAGACTGGCAAGGTGTTTCCCTATCGCAGATTGGGGAATCCATCCATATTCCCTACCTGCTTATCAGCATAGGGGCGGCAGGGCTTTTCTGTCTGGCGGCGGTTCTGGTATTCCAACACTACCGCCGTGACTATGTAAAACAGCTCTACCACCGCCAAAAGCTGGCGAAGATGGTTCTGGAAAACAAGTGGTATGAAGCGGAACAGATGCAGTCAGACGGTTTCTTCAAAGACCTGTCTTCCAGCCGTTCCAAAGAGAAAATCAGCTATTTCCCTAAAATCTACTACCAACTAAAAAACGGTCTGATTCATATTCGGGTGGAAATTACGCTGGGAAAATATCAAGACCAGCTTTTGCACTTGGAAAAGAAGCTGGAAAGCGGCTTGTATTGCGAGCTGACCGACAAGGAGTTAAAGGATTCCTACGTGGAATATACCCTGCTCTATGACACTATCGCAAACCGTATTTCCATTGAAGATGTGCAGGCAAAGGATGGCAAGCTCCGACTGATGAAAAATATCTGGTGGGAGTATGACAAGCTGCCCCATATGCTGATTGCTGGAGGAACGGGCGGCGGTAAAACCTATTTTATTCTGACGCTCATAGAAGCCCTGCTCCACACAAACGCCGTCCTCTACGTCTTAGACCCAAAGAACGCTGACCTTGCGGACTTGGAAGCCGTCATGCCGAATGTCTACTATAAAAAGGATGATATGACCGCCTGCCTTGACCGCTTCTATGATGAAATGATGAAACGCAGCGAGGATATGAAGCAGATGGAGGGCTACAAGACAGGGGAAAACTACGCCTACTTGGGATTGCCAGCGAACTTCCTTATTTTTGACGAATACGTGGCGTTCATGGAAATGCTGGGAACTAAAGAGAACGCTTCCGTCCTTAACAAATTGAAGCAGATTGTCATGCTGGGGCGGCAGGCCGGATTCTTTCTGATTCTTGCCTGCCAGCGTCCGGACGCAAAATATCTGGGTGACGGAATCCGTGACCAGTTCAATTTCCGTGTAGCTCTTGGGCGTATGTCTGAAATGGGCTATGGGATGATGTTCGGGGAAACAGACAAGGATTTTTTCTTGAAGCAGATAAAAGGTCGTGGCTATGTGGATGTAGGAACAAGCGTCATATCAGAATTTTACACACCCCTTGTTCCAAAAGGACACGACTTCCTAAAGGAAATCAAACTACTTGCAAACGGCAGGCAGGACACACAGGCGGCGTGCGAGGCGGAAGCCGCAGGGGTGGACTGACCTGCTGGCTGGTGTGCCGCAAGGCACGCCAGCACCTAACCCCCCGTATCTAACAGGGGGGTACAAATCGACTGGAAACAGTCTGAAAATAGAGCGGAATCCTACTGGTTACATGGGATTCCTTAAAATCCGGCGTGTGTCAGCGAAGTACCGAAAGTTGACATACGCTTTTTTGATTGGAGGGATATTCACTGAATCACGATATTTGGGTACAGGAATTAAAGGAAAAACGCTCCGGCTATGGAATCTCGCAGAGCAGACTTGCGGTAGCTGCTGGCATGACACGCCAGTATCTAAGCGACATTGAAACGGGCAAGGTACTTCCATCCGCCGAACGGAAAGCGGCTATCACGGAAGCACTGGAACGGTTCAACCCAGACGCTCCCCTTGAAATGCTCTTTGACTATGTGCGGATTCGCTTCCCTACTCTGGATGTGAAGCACGTCGTTGAGGATATTTTGAGGTTAAAGCTGTCCTATATGCTCCATGAAGACTACGGCTTTTATTCTTACGCTGAACATTACTGTCTGGGCGACATATTCGTGCTGGTATCGCCCGAAGAAGAAAAAGGCGTGCTGCTGGAACTGAAAGGGCGTGGCTGCCGCCAGTTTGAAAGCTACCTGCTTGCACAGGAACGGAGCTGGTACGAGTTTTTCATGGACTGTCTGGTGGAGGGCGGCGTGATGAAGCGGCTTGACCTTGCCATCAACGACAAGACAGGGATTCTAGACATCCCCCGTCTGACGGAGAAATGCCGGAATGAGGAGTGTGTTTCCGTGTTCCGCAGCTTTAAGAGCTACCGCAGCGGCGAGCTGGTGCGGAGGGATGAAAAGGAGTGCATGGGAAACACGCTGTATATCGGCTCTTTACAGAGTGAAGTGTACTTCTGCATTTATGAAAAGGATTTTGAACAGTACAGGAAAAATGACATTCCCATAGAGGAAGCCGAAGTTAAGAACCGCTTTGAAATCCGGCTGAAAAATGAGCGTGCCTATTACGCCCTCCGTGACCTGCTGGCGTATGACAATCCAGAACAAACCGCTTTTAAGATTATCAACCGATATGTGCGGTTCGTGGATAAGGACGATACGAAGCCCCGTTCTGAATGGCGGATAAGTGAGGAATGGGCGTGGTTTATCGGGGAGAATCGGGAAAGTATGAAGCTGACAACGAAGCCCGAACCGTATTCATTCCAGCGTACCTTGAACTGGCTTTCCCATCAAGTAGCCCCAACCTTGAAAGTGGCTATGAAGCTGGATGAAATCAACCATACGCAGGTCGTAAAGGATATTATAGCCAGTGCGAAGCTGACGGAACGGCATGAAAAGATTTTAAAGCAGCAAGCCGCCACTGCAAAGGAGGTGGTTATCTAACTGCTTTTTATTCCCTGTTGACATTCAAGCAAAGAAAGGAGCGATTTTATGAATTTCGGACAGAACTTATATAACTGGTTTTTATCAAACGCACAATCTCTGGTACTGCTGGCAATCGTCGTGATTGGGCTTTACCTCGGATTCAAACGTGAATTTAGCAAGCTGATTGGCTTTCTGATTATCTCGCTGATTGCCGTTGGTCTGGTCTTCAATGCCGCTGGCGTGAAAGACATCCTGTTAGAGCTGTTCAACAAGATTATCGGAGCTTAATTATATAAAATAATTTCGGCAAATCTATGTTTTTCTGGTATAATTATATTAATATTATCGGAGGAGGATAGAAAAACATGGATAAAAAATATCAAGTATTTATTAGTTCTACTTACAATGATTTAGTTGAGGAAAGAAAGACTATCCTAAATTTACTTTTAATGGCAGATTGTATACCGGCAGGAATGGAAGCATTTGTTGCAACGGATGATGAGCAATTTAATGTTATCAAGAAAGTAATTGATTTATGCGATTACTATATTTTGGTTATAGGCGGAAGATATGGCTCCATCAACGAAAAAACAGGTAAGAGTTACACAGAAATGGAGTATGATTATGCTTTATCTCAAAATATTCCTGTATTGGTGTTTGCACTAGATGATTCTGTTGAACTTGCAGATAATAAAAAAGAAGATGATGTAATTAAGCAAGGAAAACTAGCCGAATTAAAAAGACGTGCTATGAGCAATAGGTTAGCCAGTGTATGGAAAGATACTGGGGACTTATCTGGAAAAGCTGCAATCTCTATCATGAGAGCTAAACAAGAAATCAGCAGACCAGGTTGGACACGGGGAGGCGATTATAATCAAACTGAACTTCTTAAACAGATAGTAGAATTGCAAAAGCAGAATGAAACATTGCAAAGACAGTTAGAAGAATATAAAATAACTGTCGATTCCGAAAGTAAAGAATTACCATTTTATGATTATAAAATCAAACTTCATTATACTGAACGTTGCTTAATATTTACATCTAGTACTGTAATTCATGAAAAAGATGTAGAAACAACGCTTGATGAATTATTTAAATTTATCTCTCTTCGTTTAACTGCAAGACATAGCTCTAAAGATTTTGTAGACGCTGTAAGTGCTTTTGTGAGTGGGTATTATGTAGATAGCCAACAGGCATTAGCGGTTAAAAATCAGTATACACAACTAGGCTTGATAGCAACAACAGTTAACAAAAATAATGAAGAGGTTATTGAACTAACCAAAAAAGGAATCGAAGTGATGAATAATCTAAATGCTTTTAAGTAATTGTTATAAGGCAACTGGCTTTTACAGTCAGTTGCTTTTTTATTTCAAAAGAAAGGATGTGACGCACTATCGAAGAAATGAGAATCTATATTGCCAACTTAGGCAAATACAACGAGGGTGAATTGGTCGGGGCATGGTTCACACCGCCCATTGATTTTGACGAAGTGAAAGAGCGTATCGGTTTGAATGATGAATACGAAGAATACGCTATCCATGACTATGAACTGCCCTTTGAAATCGACGAGTACACGCCTATTGAGGAAGTAAACCGCTTATGTGAAATGGTGGAGGACTTACCGGAGGATATACAGGCAGAGCTTCACGAACTGCAATCCTATTTCGGTGGTATCGAAGAATTGTGTGAGCATGAAGACGACATTATCCATTATCCCGACTGTGAGGACATGGCGGATGTGGCACGTTATTTCATTGAAGAAACAGGGGCTTTGGGCGAAGTTCCGGCAAACCTGCAAAACTACATTGACTATGAAGCCTACGGGCGTGACCTTGAAATCAGCGGCAGTTTTGTAGTCACGAACCACGGCGTATTTGAAGTCACTCGTTAAGAATCTGGCAGATCACAACCCGACAGGGCTGTTCTGGCAGATTCTTTGTTTTTCGGGGCGGCGTCCATGCTGCCCCACACTAATATATGAAAGGACTGATTACATGAAGAAAATCCGAAGCTATACAAGTATCTGGTCGGTGGAAAAGGTACTTTATTCCATCAATGATTTCAAGCTGCCGTTCCCCATCACGTTTACGCAAATGACGTGGTTTGTGGTATCGCTGTTTGCTGTCATGCTGCTTGGGAATGTGCCACCGCTGTCCATGATAGACGGGGCTTTCCTCAAATACTTTGGGATTCCCCTTGCGCTTACATGGTTCATGTGCCAGAAAACCTTTGATGGGAAGAAACCTTACGGCTTTCTGAAATCCATTATCGCCTATCTGGTGCGCCCGAAACTGACCTATGCAGGAAAGACCGTGAATCTGGGGAAAGACTATCCGGCAGAATCCATCATGGCAGTTAGGAGTGAAATTTATGGCATATCCGATTAAATATATCGAAAACAATCTGGTGTGGAACAACGACGGGGAATGTTTTGCTTACTATGAACTGCTTCCCTACAATTATTCGTTCCTTAGTCCAGAACAGAAATATCAAGTGCATGATTCCTTTCGGCAGTTAATCGCACAGAACCGTGACGGAAGAATCCACGCCTTGCAGATTAGCACAGAATCCAGCATACGGGCGGCGCAGGAACGCTCTAAAAAGGAAGTGTCCGGCAGGCTGAAAGAAATTGCCTATGAAAAAATCAACGCACAGACCGAAGCCCTTATTTCCATGATTGGGGAAAATCAAGTGGACTACCGCTTTTTTATCGGCTTTAAGCTGATTCTGAATGAGCAGGAAGTCACCTTAAAAAGTGTGGGAAAAGAAGCTGCAAACGCCTTTTCTGACTTCATCCATGATGTGAACCATAAGCTCATGGGAGATTTTGTTACCATGAACAATGATGAAATCTGGCGTTTCTCTAAGATGGAAAAACTATTGGAAAATAAAATCTCCCGCCGCTTTAAAATCCGCCGTCTGGACAAGGACGATTTTGGCTATCTCATAGAACACCTTTACGGGCAGACAGGAACGGCATACGAAGACTACGAATACTTTTTGCCGAAGAAAAAACTGGATAAGGAAACGCTGGTAAAATATTACGACCTTATCAAGCCGACACGCTGTCTGATTGAAGAAAAACAGCGGTATTTGAAAATCGAGCAGGAGGAATCCACGGCATATGTCGCTTACTTTACCATCAATTCCATTGTGGGCGAACTGGACTTCCCGTCGTCTGAAATTTTCTACTATCAGCAACAGCAGTTTACCTTTCCCATTGATACCAGTATGAATGTGGAAATCGTGGCAAACCGAAAAGCCCTGTCTACTGTCCGCAACAAGAAGAAAGAACTGAAAGACTTGGATAACCACGCATGGCAGAGCGACAATGAAACCAGCTCCAACGTGGCGGAAGCACTGGACAGTGTGAACGAGCTGGAAACCACCTTAGACCAAAGCAAGGAATCCATGTATAAGCTGTCCTATGTGGTGCGTGTCACAGCTCCCGACCTTGACGAGCTAAAACGCCGCTGTAATGAAGTCAAGGACTTCTACGACGATTTGAGCGTGAAGCTGGTGCGTCCATTTGGGGATATGCTGGGCTTGCATGGGGAATTTCTGCCTGCCAGCAAACGGTATATGAATGATTACATCCAGTATGTGACAAGCGATTTCCTCGCCGGATTGGGATTCGGGGCAACGCAGATGTTGGGGGAGAATGAGGGAATCTATGTGGGGTACAGCCTTGACACGGGAAGAAACGTGTATCTGAAGCCTGCCCTCGCCAGTCAGGGGGTAAAAGGCTCTGTGACAAATGCCCTCGCTGCCGCTTTTGTCGGCTCGCTGGGCGGCGGAAAATCATTCTCCAATAATATGATTGTCTATTACTCCGTCCTGTTCGGCGCACAGGCTGTTATTGTAGACCCAAAGGCAGAACGTGGGAACTGGAAAGAAACGCTGCCGGAAATTGCCGACGAGATTAACATTGTCAACCTGACCTCGGACGAGAAAAACAAGGGGCTGCTTGACCCCTACGTGATTATGGAGAATCCGAAAGATTCGGAATCGCTGGCAATCGACATCCTCACATTCCTTACAGGCATTTCCTCCCGTGACGGCGAAAAGTTCCCTGTCCTTAGAAAAGCCATTCGTGCCGTAACCAACAGTGAGGAACGGGGCTTACTGAAAGTCATTGAGGAATTGCGTGTGGAGGGAACGCCCATCAGCGTAAGCATTGCCGACCATATCGAATCTTTCACAGATTACGATTTTGCACACCTGCTTTTCTCACACGGGGATGTGGAGCAGTCCATCAGCCTTGAAAAGCAGTTGAACATCATACAGGTGGCGGATTTGGTGCTGCCGGATAAGGAAACCAGCTTTGAGGAATATACCACAATGGAGCTTTTATCCGTGGCTATGCTAATCGTTATCAGTACCTTTGCCCTTGATTTCATCCACACAGACCGCAGCATTTTTAAGATTGTAGACCTTGACGAAGCATGGAGCTTCTTACAGGTGGCGCAGGGAAAAACCCTGTCCATGAAATTAGTGAGGGCTGGGCGTGCCATGAACGCAGGGGTATATTTCGTGACACAGAACACAGACGATTTGCTGGATGAAAAATTGAAAAACAACCTCGGCTTGAAATTTGCGTTCCGCTCTACGGACATAAACGAGATTAAGAAGACCCTAGCTTTCTTCGGTGTAGACGCAGAGGACGAGAACAACCAGAAGCGGTTGCGTGACCTTGAAAATGGACAGTGCCTTATCAGTGACCTATACGGACGTGTCGGCGTGATACAGTTCCATCCCATATTTGAAGACCTGCTGCACGCCTTTGATACCAGACCGCCCGTCAGAAAAGAGGTGGAGGAATGAAAATAAAAAATCTGCTGCACCGGAATCCGGCGGCAGGCGGCAAGCCGGAACGGAAACGAAAATGGAATATGCAGCGGCTTGGAAAAGTGGCAGTTACGGTACTTTTGGTATTCGTGAGTGCCATTTTTCTGTTAGCGACGCTGGGAACGGTAGCCCATGCCGCAGGGCTGGTGGATGATACCGTCAATGCCGCCAACGAATATAGCAAGTACCCACTGGACAATTACCAGCTTGATTTTTATGTGGACACGGGCTGGGATTGGCTGCCGTGGAACTGGCTGGACGGTATCGGGAAACAGGTCATGTACGGGCTGTATGCCATCACAAATTTTATCTGGACAATCAGCCTGTATCTTTCCAACGCAACGGGCTATCTGATACAGGAAGCCTACTCACTGGACTTCATATCGGCAACGGCGGATTCTATCGGAAAGAATATGCAGACCCTTGCAGGCGTTACCCCTAACGGACTTTCCTCAGAGGGATTCTATATCGGATTCCTGTTGATTCTGATTCTTGTTGTGGGAATCTACGTTGCCTATACGGGGCTTATTAAACGGGAAACCACGAAAGCCATTCATGCCGTTGTAAATTTTGTTGCGGTATTCGTACTGTCAGCGGCGTTTATTGCCTATGCGCCCGACTATATCGGGAAAATCAATGACTTTTCCGCAGACATCAGCAATGCCAGCCTTTCACTCGGTACAAAGATTGTCATGCCAAACTCGGAAAGCCAGGGGAAAGACAGTGTAGACCTTATCCGTGACAGTCTTTTTTCCATTCAAGTAAAACAGCCGTGGCTTCTGCTTCAATACGGCAACTCGGATATGGAGAGTGTTGGTGCGGATCGGGTGGAGAGTTTACTATCCACCAGCCCCGACACCAACAATGGAGAAGACAGGGAAGAAATCGTTGTGGAGGAAATCGAGGACAGGGAGAACACGAACCTTACTGTCACGAAAACCATTAACCGCTTGGGGATGGTGTTTTTTCTCTTTGTTTTCAATATCGGTATTTCCGTGTTCGTGTTCCTGCTGACAGGCATTATGATTTTCTCGCAGGTGCTATTCATCATTTACGCTATGTTCCTGCCTGTAAGCTTCATTTTAAGCATGGTTCCCACCTTTGACGGAATGTCAAAGCGTGCCATTACAAAGCTGTTCAATACCATTTTGACGAGGGCAGGAATCACGCTGATTATTACAATAGCATTTAGTATTTCCACCATGCTCTATACGCTTTCCGCAGGTTATCCGTTCTTCCTCATTGCGTTCTTGCAGATTGTGACCTTTGCCGGAATCTACTTCAAACTGGGGGATTTAATGAGTATGTTCTCCTTGCAGAGCGGCGATTCCCAAAGCGTGGGAAGCCGTATTATGCGAAGACCCCGTATGCTCATGCACGCCCATATGCACCGATTACAACATAAGCTGGGGCGTTCCGTGGCGGCTCTTGGAGCTGGTGCAGCCGTTTCTAAGGCTTCTAAGCAATCGAGGGCGGCTTCCGGTTCGGGAGCTTCCAGAACCACACAGGCAGACCATACCCGACCGGATGGACAGACTGGCAAAGAGGAAAAGGCTTCTATGGGCAAACGGGCTGGACAGGCGGCAGGTGCGGTCATGGACACCAAAGGCAAGATTGTAGACACCGCCGCAGGGCTGAAAGAACAGGCAAAGGATTTGCCTGTCAATGCAAAATACGCCCTTTACCACGGGAAAACGCAGGTATCGGAGGGTGTGCGTGACTTTACATCCAGCATGACGCAGACCAGAACTGCCAGAGCGGAGGGGCGCAAGGAAAAAGAGGAACAGCGCAGGAAGACCATTGCAGAGCGCAGAGCGGAAATGGAACAGGCAAAAGAAAAGAAATCTTCTGACGCAGAACCGCAGAAAACCGCTTCCCCTGTTCATGGACGACCTGCCACCACACCGCAGACAGAATCACATGAGCCTGTGGAGCGAAGCCACACACAGACGGCCAGAGCCACGGTGCAGGCTGGAAGTGCTGGCAAGCCTACGGAAAGACCTGTGGTATCATCCGTGAAAGAAAAAGCGGATATACCGCCAGAGAGGACGGAACGTCAGATTGTGCAGACGGCTTCCCATTCAGAAAGACCGCAGCCAAAGGCGGCTGCCCCTACCACAGCAGAGCAAGAGCCGCAGCGACATTCCATCAAGGAACGCAGCTCCACCATTAAGCGTGAATCAACCAGAAAGGAGAAGTCCAGAACTGCCGCCGAAGTTAAGAAAGGGGAGAAAAAATGAAGCTGAAGCATATCATCATTGCAAGCTCTGGGATGTTCGTGCTGATTTTCTCCCTGCTCCTGTTTGTGGTCGTCTTGTTCTCGGACGAAGAAGACGGCGGCGGTTCTCATATCCAGTATGGCGGCGTGAATGTGTCAGCGGAGGTACTGGCACATAAGCCCCTGCTGGAAAAGTACGCAAGAGAATACGGGATTGAGGAATACATCAATGTTCTGCTTGCAATTATACAGGTGGAATCCGGCGGCACGCTGGAAGATGTTATGCAGTCCTCGGAATCGCTGGGATTGCCGCCAAACTCACTAAGCACAGAGGATTCTATCAAGCAGGGCTGCAAGTATTTCTCGGAACTGGTGGCTTCCGCCGAAGCAAAGGGCTGTGACCTAAACGCCGTCATTCAGTCCTATAACTATGGCGGCGGCTTTCTTGACTATGTGTCGAACCGTGGGAAGAAATACACCTTTGAACTGGCGGAAAGTTTCGCAAGGGATAAATCCGGCGGAACAAAAGTGACTTACACAAACCCTATCGCTGTGGAGAAAAACGGCGGATGGCGGTATAACTACGGAAATATGTTCTACGTGCTGGTGGTGTCACAATATCTAACAGTAGCACAGTTTGACGACGAAACGGTACAGGCTATCATGGATGAAGCCTTAAAATATGAGGGCTGGAGGTACGTGTTCGGCGGAGCTTCCCCTACTACCTCCTTTGACTGTTCCGGTCTTGTCCAGTGGTGTTTCGGCAAGGCTGGAATCTCCATGCCACGGACGGCGCAGGAACAGTACAACGTGACACAGCATATCCCCTTGTCCGAAGCAAAGGCTGGGGATTTGGTCTTTTTCCACTCTACCTATAATGCAGGCACTTATATTACGCACGTTGGGATATATCAAGGAAATAACCGTATGTTTCATGCAGGCGACCCTATCGGCTATGCCGATTTGACAAGTTCCTACTGGCAGCAGCATTTAGCCAGTGCAGGAAGAATCCCAAAATAGAAAGGATGAAAACTATGATTCAAATAAGAAAAAAGGAAAACCAGAAACAGCCAAAAGAAAAGAAGCCCCGTATCTATAAGGCGAATACCCACAAGCGGATTGTAATTGCCCTTTGGGTGCTGCTGGCGGTCAGCTTCTGCTTTGCAGTCTATAAGAATTTCACGGCGATTGACGTTCATACCATCCATGAAACAAAGGTCATTGAGGAAAAAATCGTCGATACCCATAAGATAGAGAACTTTGTGACGAACTTTGCAAAGGTCTATTATTCATGGGAACAGACGGCGGCTTCCATTGACAACAGGGAGAACGCCATCAAGAATTATATGACAGGAGATTTGCAGGCATTAAATACCGACACCATCCGTAAGGATATTCCCGTGTCCTCGGCGGTCAATGGGGTGCAGATATGGTCTGTTACACAGGTGGATGAAAACCAGTTCTCCGTGATCTTCACTGTGGAACAGTTAATCACGGAGAACGGAAGCACGAAAACGGTACGTTCCGCTTATGAAGTCACGGTTTATGTGGATGGCTCTGGAAACATGGTTCTCACGAAGAATCCGACCATTACCAGCACACCCGTGAAATCCGGCTATACGCCAAAGGCAAAGGAAAGCGACGGAACGGTGGACGCTGTGACGACGGATGAAATCAACGAATTTCTGACGACATTCTTTAAGCTCTACCCAACCGCAACCGCTAAAGAGCTGTCCTATTATGTGAATGGGGGCGTGTTAAAGCCTATTGGGAAAGATTATGTATTCTCGGAACTGGTAAATCCCATCTACAACCGTAGCAACAGTCAAGTGACTGTTTCCGTGGCTGTGAAGTACCTAGACCAGCAGACAAAGGCAACGCAGGTATCACAGTTTGACTTAGTGCTGGAAAAGAACGGGAATAACTGGAAGATAATTAAATAACATGTGGGCTATCTCCTCATATTTTTTTATGGATAGATAGCCCATTAATAAAAATTAAAAAGAAAAAACCAATTAAACTTATTGACAGATTTCAAACAACGTGGTATTATTTAACTGTGATTTAATCATGATTAAATCACAGTTAAATAAATAGTTGGGAGGATATAGAAGTGGACAATACAGAAGCAAAAAAAAGAATTTTAGAAACCGTAGTTTCAGCCATGCAGGAAAATCAGGATATTGGTAAATTGACTAATAGACAGATTGCAGAAAAAGCTGGCGTGAATAGTGCGTTAATAAACTACTATTTTAAGTCAAAAGACAATCTATTAATAGAGGCAGTTAATATTTGCATGGGTAATTTATTTGAGAATATTATACAAAAAACATCTAAAGAAATTGACCCATTACTTCGACTGGAAAGCATGATTAAAGAAATTGTATGTCTAGGATATAATCATTATCCACTAGCAAAAATTACAGTTGCAAATGAATTGAATGGAGGTGGAATCATTACAAATAAAATGATACAGCCAGTATTAAAAGAGATATTTAAGCAAAGTAAGGACGAATACGAGATAAAAATACTCGCTGCACAAATACTTTTGCCTGTACAAGTCATTTTTTTAAATGCTTCTGCTTACCAAAAATATCTTCAATGTGATATTAAAAATGTAATGGTCGAGCAGGAAAAACTTATTGACATTATATTTAAAAATCTATCTTTAGAAATGGGAGGTGCATGTTAAATGAAATTATTAATATCTATCAGCGCTACTATTACTGCCATTCTACTAATATCAACCTTGATATGTGGTTTATGGATGAAGTCAGTACCAATGGTAACTGCTAATAATATTAGTTTCCATATGAACTGTGGAGTTACCTCTATATGTTTGTTCTTCATAACTATGATACTAATACTTATCCAAAACAGAAAGGAGCGGAAGAAATAATGAAAATTGCCGTTATGTATATTTCTAAAACAGGCAGTACACAGCTATGTGCAGAATATATTGCTTCAAAATTACAAGACTGCTCTCTGTTTGATTTGGATAGAGAAATCCCTTGTCTATCAGATTTTGACGTACTATTGATTGGCTCTGGTGTTCGTATGGGTAAAATTTACAAACCTGCAAAACAGGTATTAAATGACAATATAGAAACCTTGATAGCAAAAAAAACCATCATATTTCTTTGCAATTTTTATCCAGAAACGATACAAAAAACCATTCGGAATAGTATTCCGAATAGATTAATAAACCATGCGAAAATTATTAAATGTGGAGGAATCTCACCATTTAGCAAACCAACAAATACTGAATGGTTGAATTGTACAGAAATCAATGAAGTATTAACCGCATTTTGTTTAATGTAGATGTTTCTACATATCTTATACAATGCTATATCAAAATATATAGAACGTTTAATTGAAATACGTAATCTAAAGTGGGGTAAAATAAATATGGAAAATAAATGGATTTTATGCCCTGTATGTGGTAATAAAACAAGATTAAAAATAAGAAATGACACTGAAATAAGCAAATTTCCTCTGTATTGTCCAAAATGCCGACAAGAAAATTTAATAAATGTTAAATCATTTAAAGTCACAATCATAAAAGAGCCAGACGCTAAGACGCAGAGCCGATAAACTGAGGTTATGAAATCTCAGTTTATCGGCTCTTTTCATTGGAGTTAGAATTATAAATCATCTATCTCCTTAGAATCTGTAATACCTTTGGCTAGGGCTTCCATAAGGATTAGCTCTTTATCTGTAAAGCTGTCCATCTGTTTTTCTATATGTCTGCGTCTGGTGCTTTTCACCAGATCAGCAGCAGGTAAGAAAAATTCATCAACGGACACATTTAACAAGGATACAAGGTCATAGAACACCTGTAAGCTGGGGTGCTGCCCCTTGTTCTCAATATTGGTTAAATAGCGTGGGTCAATCTCAATCAATGCTCCCACCTGTTCACGGGTTAAACCTCGCTTTTTACGGGCTTCTTTTATCGCAAGCCCAAACGCTTTAAAATCGTACTTATCTTCTTTTTTACGCATAATAAACCACCTATTTACATTTTACTGTTCCTGTTCAATAAGTGACAGGTATAGAAAAACGTATTATAAGGTTTTATAGTTCCTATTATGCGATTTATACAAAAAAATATACTGCCAGACGGCAAATAAAAAAAACCGTTTTCTGGCAGCATGATTTTCTTGCGTCAAAATCAGTTTTAAATCCAGACGACGGTTTGAAGAAAGCCGTCGTCTTTTTGATTGTTAAATGAAATCCACGGAGGATGTGTTGAAATCAGCTATGAAAGCTCGGCGGCTCGTAAGGAGGTAGCCGCCATGCACGACACAATCGTTCGGCATAATTCTACAAATGGTACGTCATTAAAAAAAGCCATTCTCCTACACTAGATAAAAATGCCTACCTATATGGTTTTTCACAATACATAGCAGGTACTAATGAAGCACATAAGCAGATTGTAAAGTCTGTTTGTGTGCTTTTTTGGTTGCTGGAAACTTTTCTTAAAGTTTTTTTGCCAGCAATGCAACTGGCAGCCCTTTCGTGTCGGGACTTAGTGCGAAAGGGGGCAAAGGAGTTCGATTCACTCCCTTTCATGGCAAGAAAGGGGGTGAGATACTATGAAGCCATCTTCTTTTCAGACAACCATTGAGAATCAGTTTGATTATATCTGCAAGCGAGCTATGGACGACGAGCACAAGGACTATATGAAAGCCCTGTCCAGACAGTCCAAACGGGAAACGCTGTTTTCCGATATGGGCGATTACCTCGTCAGTCAGTTTGCAACTGTGGACAGCTACCCATCTGATTTTCATATCTTCACGCTGAATGATTCCACAGTCGGAGTGGAAAGCGATTTATTAAGCGAAGCATTACGGAATCTGACGGACAAGAAGCGTGAAATCATCCTGCTGTATTATTTTATGGATATGAACGACACAGAAATTGCAGACCTGCTAAAACTGAACCGTTCCACGGTTTACCGTCACAGAACCAGCGGACTTGCCTTTATCAAAGAATTTATGGAGGAAAACGAAGAATGAAGACTACATATCCCATGATTCCTTTTCCTGTCATTGTGGCGGCGACGGACGGCGATACAGAAGCTATCAACCAGATTGTAAAGCATTACAGCGGCTTTATCGCAAAACGTTCCTTACGCCCCATGAAAGACGAATACGGGAATCAGCACATGGTCGTGGATGAAACCTTACGGCGCAGGATGGAAACCAGACTGATTGCGAAGATTTTATCCTTTGAAATCGGAGAAGAATAAAACATTTTCCCTTTCGTGGAAGCGTGCCGATATGCTACACGCTTCCCGAACAGGGAAGTTTGCCACTCTATCAAAGCATATTGCCGTCAGTATGCTTTGACAGGCTGACAAGCCGTTGTTCCTTGAAAACTGAATAAAGCAATCGAATACGTTTCGATAGGGAAAGAGCCGACGGGCTGACACGCCATGACCCCGAAAGGAGGGATGAATTAGCGAGCGATTCAAGTCAGCGTTCCGTATGCAGCTTTTGGCAGAGCTGCCGCCATGACCTCCCTATCGTGATAATGATACTCCCGTACAGCCACAGTCCGAGCGTAAATGAACCGTCGCAGGCAAAGGGTACGGCTGCATGAGAACCATGCAGGGGTGGGATTCCCGTGAGCTATGCCAGAGCTGTTCGATTTGCTTATGACATAAAATGAAACTGCACCAGAATCATACAGCTTCATAAGATGGAATAGGACATACAGACATTTTCATAACATAAAGTGTCTGGTATTTATCGAAAGGAGGGCGTGAATGAAAAGAAATTGTATTCAGAATGTTATTATCCATGTTCCAGAAAATATGGATTTTCACGCCCTTTCCGATAAAATCAACGAGTTTCATTTAGAGGTGGTGGAACGCAGGCTAAACAGTTCTAATCTAACTACGGATGAAAAGATAGCCATTATTGATAAAATACTGGATAACCTAAAATCACGTGAGCTTGATGGAATCATCAAATAAGTGTTTGTGAAGCCGCCATACATTGTAAGGTGGCTTTGCTTGTTTTTGTTCCCAGCTACGAAGTGTAAAATGCTTTACGCCCATAAGCTGTGCAAGCTCCTGTTGTGTGATATGGTTTTTCTTGCGATAGGCTTTCATTTTTAAAGCCCAATCGCCAAAGTCATACATTGGTACGGTTAATTCGGCTGTTTCTTCATTGTCAGCGCCGAGGAACAATTTTGTTTCCCTTTGTATGGTGGTGGAAATCTGCCGTTACAGGGGGATAGACTGTTTGTTATGATTGCAATTTTGCGTTCACGCGGCGAATCAATGATTCGGGCACCTGTTACACCAACCGCATTACAGCCATACCCCATACAAGTTGTGAGTGCCTGCTTTCCGCACGCACCGCAGGATTTGAAGCACGGATCAAGATTAAAAGCAACTCTCGGCAGAGCCCCGAAATCCTCAAGTATTGCAAAAAGAGGGAAAAATATCGCCATTGGCGGAAGCATTACGGCAACAACCCAGAGCAGCACACGCAGAACGCCGTTAACCACAAGGCTTATTATTATCTGAGGAATTCCAATATCCGAAAATGCACCTGCAAGCCATATCTCAAATTTATCAAATACATCTCTGAGAAAATCAGACGGATAGTTGGATCCGGCAATCGTAATCCATAAAACTATGCCGAATATAATCAGCATAGACGGAAGTGCCGTATATTTTCCCATTAAAATTTTATCAAGCTGTTTTTCTCTTCGTTCTGCCTTTGACGGCATTGATTTTGAAACGGTCTGACTGATTAAATCGGATTTCTGGAAAACAGTCAGCGTTCTGCTTTCAATAAAATGATCACCGCTTACATTGAACCTTTCAAGAATATTAACTGCTTTTAAATATGCATTCTTTTCTTTAAGAGAATCAGGCTCTATTCCCTGCTCTAAAACTCTTAATGCCTGATAACGCTCCATTCCTGCTCTTTCAAGAACACCGATTGCCTGCTCAATTGGGCTTATATATGTAATCCTTACAGGCTTCGGAGCAATCGCACCCGTTACAACATTATGCACGGCTTCAAGAAGATGGTTTATTCCTCTTCCGCTTCTTGCCGTTGCTTCAACAACGGGAACACCAAGCATTTCGGAAAGCTGCTCGCTGTCTATCTGAATATTCCTTTTCTTTGCCTCGTCACACAGATTAAGCATAACTACAATTTTATCTGTTATTTCACAAATCTGAAGAACAAGATTAAGGTTTCTTTCAAGGTTGGTTGCATCAACAACACAAACGATACACTCATAATCAAGTGCTTCTATAAAATCCCTTGCAACCTCCTCTTCTTTAGAGGAGATTACAAGGCTGTATGTTCCCGGCAAATCATACAGCTTATAGTCATTAAATTTATAGTAGTAGCTGCCCTCAGCAATATCCACGGTTTTACCCGTCCAGTTGCCGGTATGCTGATTGCTGCCGGTAAGCTCATTAAACACAGTGCTTTTACCCACATTCGGATTGCCTGCAAGGGCTATTTTTCTTACTTTATTCATAAAACCACTCCCACCTTTTCAGCATCAGGTTTTCTTATTGCAATAACCGAGCCCTCAACATTGAATGCAATCGGAGAGCCAAGCGGATTTCTTCGCACACAGCTTATTTCATTTCCCTTTATAAATCCCATATCAAAAAGGCGTCGCTTTATTTCACAATCTTTGCTTATGTATGAAATAATACCGCGCTCATTTTCTTTCATATCTGCAAGAGTCATAATTACACCTCTGATTATCTTATGTAAATTGCACAGTTTAGGTGAATTAAAATCAGCATTTAAAACAGTTGTTTTTAATAAAATAAAGTGCTAAAATATTTATGATGATTTTTCAAGAGAGGTAAATATTTATGGAAAAGCTTAAATATTTTGTTAACGGCGAATTTAAAGATTCCCAAACAGAGGTTTGGTATGATCTTCACAACCCGTCAACAGGTGAAATCACAGGTCAGGCACCCTGTTGTACAAATGATGAGGTGCTTGAAGCTATTGAGGCAGCAAAGGCTGCTTACCCTTCATGGAGAGCAACTCCGGCAAGAAAAAGAACACAGATTCTTTTTAAAGTTCGCGAGCTTCTTATAAAGTACAATGATGAGCTTACAATGCTTGTCTGCGAAGAAAACGGCAAAGTATGGGCAGAGGCTGAAGGTGATGTAGGTAAAGCACTTGAAGGCACAGAGCTTGCTCTTCAGGCACCGTCACTTATGATGGGTGAAAGCCTTATGGATGCTTCAACAGGCTTTGACACAGTTAAATACCGTGAGCCTATGGGTGTATTTGCAGGAATTGTTCCTGTTAACTTCCCTGCTATGATTCCTTTCGGCTGGATGGCTCCGGTTTGTCTTGCATGCGGCAACACAATGGTGCTTAAGGCTGCTTCCCTCACACCAAGGACTGCTATGAGAATCGGTGAAATTTATAAGGAAGCAGGCATTCCGGACGGTGTAATCAATATCGTTACCTGTTCAAGAAATGAAATCAATACAATTCTTGAGCATCCTGATGTTAAGGGCATTACCTTTGTAGGCTCTACGCCTGTAGGTCTTAAAATATATGAAAAGGCCGCTGCATCAGGCAAAAGATGTCAGGCTCTCTGCCAGGCTAAAAACCACGCTCTTATTCTTGAGGACTGTGCACTTGAAAGAACTGTTGCAGGCGTTATAAACTCTGCATACGGCTGTGCAGGTCAAAGATGTATGGCACTTTCCTGCTGCGTTGTTCAGGACTCAATTGCAGATAAATTTGTTGCAGAGCTGAAAAAGCAGGCTATGAATGTTAACTGCGGTCCTTCTTGGGACAAAAACTCACGTTTAGGTCCTCTTACATACAAAAAGCATTATGATGCCGTTGTTGCAGACATTCAGAAGGGTGTTGACGAGGGTGCAACACTTGTGCTTGACGGAAGAAATCCAAAGGTTCCTGAGGGCTATGAAAACGGCTACTTTGTAGGTCCTACAATTTTTGATCATGTTACCGAAGATATGACTATCGGCAGAGATGAAGTGTTCGGTCCTGTTCTTTGTGTTAAGAGATGCAAGGACTTTGACGAAGGTCTTGCCATTATGAATGCAAGCCCATATGCTAACGGCTCTGTTATTTACACACAGAGCGGCTACTATGCTCGCCAGTTTGCACGCTATACTGACGGCGGTCAGGTTGGTATCAATGTTGGTATTCCTGTTCCTGTTGGCTTTATTCCGTTCAGCGGTCATAAGCAAAGCTTCTTCGGCGATTTACATTGCCTCGGAAAAGATGCTTACCGCTTCTTCACAGAAAGCAAATCCGTAACACAGCATTGGTTTGATGAGGAAGAAATGAAAGCAAAAGAGGTTGACACCTGGGACGGTCTGCTTTAATTAAATATAAAAATTAGGCCGCTGATTTTCAGCGGCTTTTTTATTGGTAATACATATTAAAACAGCAAGGCTCTGACTTGCAGTGAGCAAGGCAGATTTTATTGTTGATTAGGGACTTGACTTTTATATATTTTATATTAAAATATATGTTGAATTTGCGGTAATTCTTATATAGGAGGATAAAATATGGGATTTCAGTTTATAATGCCGGGAAAAATTGTTTACGGCGAGGGTGCACTTGAAAACGCTAAGCCCCTGCTTGAGGATTTCGGCAAAAAAGCACTTATTGTTACGGATAGATTTATGATGCGCTTAGGCAATGTCAAGCTTGTTACAGATATACTTGACAGCCTTGAAATTGAATACAGCATTTACGATAATGTTAACTCAGAACCTACAGATATTATAATTGATCAGGGCATTGAGCAATACAGAAATGACGGCTGTGATTTTCTTATTGCTATCGGCGGCGGCTCACCTATTGATGCGATGAAAGCTATTGGTGCAGTTGCAACAAACGGCGGTGAAATCAATGATTATTACGGAAAAATCATTAACATACCAACTCCGCCTATGGTTGCCGTTCCTACAACAAGCGGCACAGGCTCAGAGGCTACACAGTTCACTATCATTACAAACACCAAGGATGATATTAAAATGCTGCTCAAAGGTCCTGTTCTGATGCCCACGCTGGCTATTGATGACCCTGCATTCACCCTTACTGCTCCTGCCTCTGTAACGGCAGCAACGGGGCTTGATGCTCTCTGCCACGCAGCAGAAGCATACACATCACGCAAATCCCAGCCTTTAACGGACGATCTTGCGATCAGCGCAGTTAAAAGAATATTTAAAAATCTTCCTATTGTATATAGGGATCCTAAAAATATAGAGGCAAGAGCAGAGATGAGCCTTGCTGCACTTGAGGCAGGTGTTGCCTTTAATAATGCTTCGGTTACTATCATTCACGGAATGAGCAGACCGATTGGTGCTTTATTCCACATTCCGCACGGACTTTCCAATGCAATGCTTCTTAATGAGTGCTTTAGGTTTGCACTTGACGGGGCATACGATCGCTTCGCCGATTTAGGCAGAGCAATTAAAGTTGCACACAATGCAGATGATGACAAAACAGCAGCTGAAAGCTTCTTAAAAGCATGCGGGGAAATCTGCAAAATCTGTGAAATTCCAAACCTTGAGAAATACGGAGTTGATAAAGAGCGATTCTTTGAGGTTATGGATAAGATGGCAGACGATGCCCTTGATTCAGGCTCTCCTGCAAATACAATAAAAAAAGTAACTAAAAAAGATATTTTAAAAATATATAAAAATCTTTGGAATTAAAAATCCGTCCAAGAAAATTCTAAAAACAAAAGCAGGTTTAATACCTGCTTTTTTTATATATAAAAAGGGAGGGTCAAAACCCTCCCATAAATATTTTAAAATTATTTAGCTAAATCAGCAATGATAGTATTCATTTCATCCATATGCTTTTCAATATCGGCAACAAGTGCAAATTGGTTTTTCGCACGAACAAGATTATGCTCTGCATAATGCGTTTTAAAATATGTATCACCGTTAAGATAATCTGTTAAAAAACGCATTCCGCATTCAAATGTCATCAGAAGTGATGCAAATGCAAGGTTATCAATTTCTGCCTTATTGAAACTGTCGCCTGCCTGTGAAAGGAAGCCGTCCGCATAAGCCTTGAAGTACTCAAGATTTATGCTTACCTGTGATAAATCCTTTTCATCCTCAACGGCAGTATTTGCTCCGAAACGGATAGAATCACCGAAATCATACAGTGCAAGACCCGGCATAACAGTATCCAGATCAATAACACAGATTGCTTCATCACTTTCCTTGTCAAAGATAACATTATTCAGTTTTGTGTCATTATGCGTAACACGGACAGGAAGCTTGCCTGCTGCTGTCATATCAACAAGACGTGAACAATAGTTCTCCCTTTCAAGAACAAAATCAATCTCGCCTTGGCAGGTATCCTTTCTGCCTGAAAGATTATTATTTAATGCTGGCAGAAATTCATTGTCAAATCTGTACTTGGTATTATGAAATTCAGGCAGAGTTTCATAAAGACTGTCTGCAGGAAAATCTGCAAGCAGCTTCTGAAATTTACCAAAGGCTACACCGCTCTGTCTGAAAAGCGCAGCACTGTCTACACTATTGTAGCTTACTGAATCAGTAACAAAAATATATGCTCTGTAGCAGCTGCCGTCTTTAGCAGTATAATACTTATCTCCGTCAACAGTTTTTATGAAATGAAGCGTTTCACGGTTTTCATCACCGCCCATTTCACGGATTTTTCCACGAAGATATGATGTAACACTAAAGATGTTATCCATAAGCCTGTCAATATTTTTAAATACATTCGGATTAATCTTCTGAACAACGTATTTACGCTCTTTTCCATTATCATTATAAACAGCAAGATAGGTTACATTTATATGTCCCGAGCCAAAAACACTGCAGTCAACCAACTCACCGCTGAATTTAAAATTCTTAAGAATATCATTAATATTTTCCATATAAACCCTCCGTCAATAAACCAATATTAACATAAATAAAAGCATTTGTAAATAAGAAAAAACAAAGCAGCTTCATTGCTGAAGCCGCTTCAAATAATAAACAAGGAAATTAATCTCGTCTTAATGCATCAATCGGACTCATAAGAGCCGCTTTTCTTGCCGGATAAATACCGAAGAATAAACCTACACCGCTTGAGAAAAACAGTGCAAGCAGAATGACCCACCAAGTTATTTTAGGGGATATTCCCACTATTGCACAGGCACCGTACGCACCTAATATTCCCAGCGTTAATCCTATAATACCGCCTATCAGGCATATAATAATAGACTCTGTAAGAAACTGCATTGTAATAACACGTGTTTTTGCACCCAGCGATTTTCTGATTCCTATTTCCCTTGTTCGCTCTGTAACGGAAACAAGCATTATATTCATAACACCGATACCGCCTACTATAAGAGAAATGGCACCTACACAGGCAATAAACGCAGTTAAAACCTGCATAACAATATCAACAATTTCAATATAGGTTGCCATATTCTGTGCCACATAAAGACTATTGGAATAATTACCATGTGCCGCTTTCAAATAGTTTACAACGGCATTGCCCACTGCGTCATTATCCTCTCCCTCTTTGGCAAAAACAAAGGCTGAGGACAGTTTTGTATCAGCGCCTGTTATCTGCGTCAAGGTTGTGCACGGCATAAAAAGAGCTATTATGAGTGAATCCTCATTCTGCTGAAACATACTTGTAAAAGCGGATGAGCCGCCTACAGAGCCTGCAAGCTGGTCAATATTTGCAACACCGCAAACCCTTACCTTCATTGCCTTGCCGCTTGATCTTATAGTGATGCTCTCACCCGTAACATCTTCATAGCCAAACACGGTTTGTGCACTTGCCGAACCGATAATTGCAACAGGAGAATTTGCCTGATACTCCTCATCGGTAAAAAATCTGCCGTACGAGCAACCGTCCGGCATGGCAAGCTGAACATCTGTATTAACGCCGATAATCATTGCCGTTGCATTTTTGGCTGATGAATCAATTGTTGCATTACCAAAGCCCATAAGCATTGGTGAACAGCTTTCAACGCTGTCTATTTTATTTTTAATATTTTCAACATCATCAAGTGTTAAATATTCATTATCTGTTGCCTTTGTTGCATCAACGCTTATCATAATCGCGTTTGCACCCATCTCCTCAATCAGCGAAACAATATAATCACGGGCACCTGTTCCTGCACCTACAATCATAATAACTGAACTGATACCGATAATAATACCAAGCATTGTGAGGAGAGAACGCATCCAGTTTGCCCTGATACATTTAATGGCAATTTTAAAGCTTTCTGCTATATTCACGAAAGACTCTCCCCTTATTATTTTGTTTGCTCCGAAACTCTTACCTCAAAGCTGTCTTCAAAGGTTGACTGAGGCGCATTAACAATTTTATCACCAATGCCGATACCGCTTACTACCTCATATTCGGAAACGGATGTTGCACCGGTTTCAATAGGTGTTTTGGTTACGGTTTTTTCCTCTTCATTATAAAGAAATACATATGTGCCTGTTTTATCAAGGATTATGGACTGGCTCGGAACGGTTGTTATACCGGTATGATCTCCTACTGAAATTTCAACATCAGCATCAAAGCCGATAACTATAAATTCATCAGGATTATCTACAGATACCTGAACCTCAACGCCTGCACCTGACTGTGTAAGACTTGAAAGACCGCTTATACCCGCAATAGAACCAACAGAATCCATAATTGAACTGCTTGAACCTCCTGTTGCAACAGGAGCCTTGCTTATAACGCTTCCCGTATATTCGCCGTAAGCAGTTGTAACCTTAACAGGCATACCAACCTTAACCTTATGAATATCATATTCACCAAGTGAGATTGTTACAATTTTATTGTTCATATTCTGAAGAGTAACCCCACTTGTGAGAAGAGAGGTCTGCTCTCCCGGATAAATGTTACATTCAGTAATTGTGCCGTCAAAAGCGGCAGTCCATCCGGCAGACATTTCCTGCTGGGATTCCTTTAAAAGATCAAGTGTACTTTTGGTTGTATCCATAATCTCTTTTTTTGCCTGAACAAGAGTATCGGAAGCCAAAGAAGAATAAAGCTGTTCCTGTACATAGTAAGCAGCAAGCATAAGTTCATTTGAAACAAGTTTTGATTCAGCCGACGCTGCAGCTGACATTACTGCATTTATATCGTTAATATCAATTCCGGCAATAATATCCGGGTCTATCTGAACATTACCTGTTGGAATTTCTGTTGGTAAGTTAGATGGTAAATCCGAAGGGAAATTCGGCGGAAAAGTTAATGACGGATTTGTATTTGAAGGTAAACTCGGCTGTGTTGGTGAAGAACGAGTTGTTGAAGTTGACTTTGTTGTACTTGCATCCTTCTTAAGCTTTTCATTTTCCTTTTCCAGCTCTGCAATATTCGTTTGAATCTCGGCAAGATTTTTCTTTGCATCTTTCTGTGATGACAAAGCATCATTATAGCTTGCCTTTGCCTGATTATATGATGACTGAAGCTTTTTGATTTCGGAATCAAAGTTTGATGTATCAAAAGTTGCAAGAAGATCACCGGCTTTAACTTCTTCACCTGTTTCAACAAATACTTCCTTAACAGTTGCAACCGTTCCGACCTTATACTCCTTTACGGAACCTGATGATATTTCACCTGTTGCACTTACAGTTTCATAAATATCACTTGTGCCTACAGTATAAAGCGATACCTGCTCTATTGTGCTGTTCTTTGCAAAAACACCTATAACTGTTGCCAAAACAGCGATTATCAGGACAATAATAACTGCCAAAATAACCTTATTTTTTTTACTTTTTCTTACAGTTGCCATATCCTCTTCAACCTCTATAATCATAGTAATTTCAGTATATAATTAGTATAATTCCAATTTGTATAAAAGTCAATAACTGTTTGTAATCAAATTTGTAAACATTTGATTAATAAATTTTTAATTAAAGCAGAAAATAAAAATCAAGAAATATTTTTTCGATATGTTAAAACAAAGAAAAATCCAAGGCAGAAATTGCCTTGGATTTGCATAAATTAATGATCTTTATGCTTTTCAAAATAATTATTATTCAGCTTTTGTGCGGAATAATTTAATATTTCTTCAGATTTCATTTTTGATTACCTCAAATACTTTTTGAGCAAATAATTTACTGCCCTCGGCATTTGGATGAACACCATCTGAAAACAGTCCTTGTTTATTTTCAAATACACTGTGCATATCTATACACCGAACGCTCAATTTATCTGCTGTATGCTTAACTGCAGGACAAATTTCATTATCCATAACGCCTTTTCTAAGCTGCCACATCACCTTGCCCCTTACCTCAAACAACGGAGGAGGAACAAGCACATAGACTTTCGGTTTTGAAGCAAGTGTCAGATAACTGTTAATCATTTCACAGTAATCATTTATGAACTTATCTTTATTCCAGTTATTCTCTTTTGAATCATTTGAACCGAGCATAATCACAACAATATCAGGCTCAAAATCAAGGCTTTGCCGATATAATTTTTCATTGACATACGGATAATCTGCACTCTTTATGGCAGTTCTGTTGGTATAGCCAAAATTGTTGACACAATATTTTTCTCCGAGCAAATTGCTCAGAACAGCAGGATAGTTGTTTTTTCGCCAATTCCGAACTGTACAGCCGAATGTTATGCTATCGCCCACACAAGCAATCTTTATTTGATTTTTATCCGTTTTTTTCATAGGGTGATAAAAATCAATAAAGCCAAAATGATACAGCACGGATATTAATATAACAGCTAAAATAAAAATAACAGCTATTGCGATGATAATTTTCAACATAATGTTTTTCCTCCTTAGTTTTCTTTTCTGTTGAAGAATAATACCATGCTTCAGTTCGCATTATTCCTTTATAAATATTTTATCAGTTTCAGGAATTCCTGTTTTTTCAGACACATAATGTTCAACTTTCATATGTAAATCATATTTTTCACGAAGTTTAATAATTTTAGCCATCATAGGTGAAGCATGGTGAACATCAATTGAATATTAATCCTTCCAGCTATCAATTAAAAGCACCGTTTCCTTATCATCCATCGAAAAAAAGTATTCATATTTAAGATTTCCGTTTTCAGCACGAATGTCACTTACAACTCCGTCTGACATCATTTCTTCTGCAAATTTTCTTGCATTCCCGTTAACACCGCTATAATAAATGTTCACTGTAACAGACATTTTATTTACCTCCATAAATTTCTGTTTTATTTTCAGGATATTCTTTATCCTTCCAATACCACCATTTCAGCCTTTGCTCTTCCCACTCGGTGTTCTCTGCATAATACACTGCCATTCTGAAAAGATAAAGCTGACATCTGTCCTCCTGAAAACCTTTTTTCAGGCAGTCTTTCACATAAAGTTCCTCGGGATTCTGACCTATCAAATCTTCAACACAGGTAATACCTATATTCATTAAGGCTTCCTTAGTTCTTTTACCTACATTCGGTATTTTTGTTAAATCTGTTTTCATACATTCTCACAATCTTTTATCTGCTTTTTTAATCAATAATATCCGCTTTCACAGTTCAATTTTATTCACTGATTTTATTTTAACATAATTCATTAACGCAGGCAAATAAAAAGAACGGTTATGTACCGTTCTTAATTACTTTTATAAATCCTGCAAATCTGCATCCGTAATATCATTTTCAAGATTATCTCTTGCCAAATCATTATCAATAACTGCATAAACATCTGATATAGGCTTTTCCTGCACTTGCTTTTTCGCATAAGGCGTCGTGTGATAAACCTTCTGATTGGGAGAATGTGTTCCTGCTATGATATTGCGTGCCTGCTTCTTACCGCACTTTGCCTTGCCCTGAATTTCAGGGACGGGCGGTGCCTCGTTTCTTGCCTGCGTATGTGTCCGTTCAGGTCTTTTCATACCCTGCTTTGCCATAAAATCACCTCGGTAATAGTTTGCCCGCCTAAAGTGATTATAACAATTCCTTTTTATGATTTATGTGTATTCCGATATGACCGATGCCGAGAATCACAACTGCAATTAAAAGCGGTATGCTTTTTCCGTAAACAGCCAACAATAAAAACGCAATTACAGGCAGTGACGCACCTGCAACAGGAATTCCAAGCAGACTGCTGTAAAAATCCTGCATTGTTTTTTTACTTTTAAAATACTTAATCCAGTAAATTTCATACAGAACCATAAAAACAAATGAAAGCATCAGCCAGATTATCCACCATGAACCCGTTTTAATGTTAAAATCCTTAAAAATCAAAACAATGCAGGTAACAAGCACCTGACCTGCACCTTCAAAAATACGCAGTGTTTTATTTTCGTTTTTTACATATTTATCATAGTTCTCAGGCTTATGCTTTGACCAAAACAAATTCGGTATAAAAAGCATTAAAAGAAAAATCAAACCAATATATGAAAAACCAAAATGCATATTTTCTCCTTTTTACAATTCAATATCAACCTGATAGGATTTATCTATCAAAATATAATTACAGCCGTACCTTCGGCACATTTCAAGATTCTGAATATTATCCCTTAATACAATTTCTTTACTGCACCACGAATCATCTCTGCGGTTTTCAATTGTGTTCGCGAAACCCTTTATATCATCAAAATGCTTTTCAATATATTCCTCGGTCATCACAAGGCAGTAATATTTGATATGCTGCAGATATTCATCGGAAAAATCCTTTTTCCAATCAAAAGGGATATAGCAGCCCTCAACAATTAAATTCTGACTATTCTCCACAGCCGTTTTTATCATTTCCTTAACAATATTCCAAAGATACGCTGTTAAAGCATTATCGTCAGACTCGGGTGTTAAATCAGTATTGCCGCTTCTGATTAAACCCATTTTTAAATGGTCTATTGACAAATACGGATATTTATATTTTTCTAAAAGTCTTTGCGCAAGATTCGTCTTGCCTGCGTGCGTTGCACCTGCAATAAGAATTATCATAAGTACTCCAATATTATTATGATTTATGATTATTTCACTGATCATGATTTGATTCCCATAAGGAAGCCGATAACTGGAATTTCTGCACATATTTCACAGCATAAAAACGTTGCAGAATACGCAAGAATTACAGGCAGAATATACATAAGAATTGTGTTGCCGACGCAAACGCCGGATAACAAATACTGAAACAAAACAACCCATATGAAATGCAAAATGTAAAAGGCAAATGACCTTTGTGACATATATCCTGAAACTTTACCGCTGAAATTCATTCTTCCTTTTCCTGCCCCGAGCAATGCAATAATCATAAACCATTCACTCAAAAATTTTGCAGCCGTATTAAATATGGGATATTGTATATCAGACCATATAAACAGATACACATTAAGTATTGCTGCCGCTAATCCAATCAATAGGAAAAACCATTTGTACTTTTCTGCCTTGTTGATTGCACTTTCATCTGAAAAAACATAGTAACCAATCAAAAATAAATATAGATATTCTGCAAGACTTTTTCCGCCTATAGAGAGCAATTCGCTCAGAAACGGCAGAGGTAATCCTAAAATACACATAAGCCAAAGCGGTGCAGATTTTTTTACAGAAAAAAACTTTTTCTGCAAAACGATTATTCCGAGTGCCGTAACTGAAATAAAAAACAGATATATCAAAAACCAGAATTGTCCTAAAGAAAAGCCGCCGTCAGCACCTGTTAAATCGGTAAACCTTGTAAAGAAAATGCCGTAATGCTTAAACAGATTTTCATTATATCCATAGTTGAATTTATCTGCAATATATGTCATTATCGGCATAAAAATCAGTGTTCCGAACGTAAAAGGTATCAGCAGTTTTTTTACCCGTTCAAAAGCATACGAACCCGGCGATCTCTTTTGAAGCGCAAATCTTGTACTGACACCTGCCAGAACAAACAGCAGAGGCATAAAATAAGGGCTCAAAAACACAATAATACTGCTGATTATTCTATTGCTCTCAAAAAATATATAATTAGGCTCGCCCCATACATTCCAAGCCATTGCAGCGTGATACGGAATAAGGAGTAAAATTGTAATCCATCTTAAATTATCAATATAGTGTTTTCGCATATTGATTGACTCCTTAATTACTCATTGCTTATTGAGTAATCCTTTCTTTAGTTTTTTAATTATATTGCCTTATTCATAACCCCTCCGCAATAATGGCTCTGCTGTCAACACTATTCTTGCGTTTTGACATAATGGCTTTATATTCATCAGAAGAAAAACAATAATCCAATTGTTCCCTTGTATCAAATCTGATTACAATAACCCGCTGGGGAGTTCTTTTTTCACACAGACTATACAAATTTTCTGTTCTTACAAGATATGTACCGCCGTATTTTTCTACAATCGGCTTAACTTGCTTTATGTAATCATCATATTGCCCCCGACCGCTTTCTTCATCAATATATGTATCAACTATAAAATACCAGGACATCACTTTCACCTCATAATAAAGTCCGATTTATCTGTTTCCATTTCAATGCATTTCCAAATCTCACCCATACATTGATAGCTTTCTGTTATTTCTCTTTTAACTGTCTTGAATCCGCAGGACAAATAACAATTTACAGCAGGTTTATTATTTTCAAATACACCCAAGGTTACTTTATTAACTCTCAATTCATCAAAGGCATATTTTAGTGCAGATAAAACAAGCTGTTTTCCGTAGCCTTTTCCCCTCCTGCCGTCATCAACAATTACAAAGCCAAGACGAGCAATCTTTTTCTCCTCATCAATAAATCGTATTGTAAGATGACCGATTACTTCATTTTCATCAACAGCCGTTAATTTATACAGTTCACCACTGACATATTGAGAATAATAGCTGTTCATATCCTCGGCTGTTATCGGATAGCTTTCATATCTGTCCGCACTCCATTGACGAAAGGCATATTCATTTTTAAGCCACATTGTTATAATGTGTGCATCACAAGCCTTGTATTGTCTTAACTCTAACATATCAGTTTTTTATAACCTCTCTTTTTGCTGTTTTCTATAGTATAATTATAGCACAGGTACAAATAAAATGATATTAAATTTTGATTTGCTATTGACTCTCACCTTACGTTATAGTTTATATTATAGTTACCGGGAGGGATAATGATGAAAACGGTTAAGGAAATAAGCAGATTAACAGGCATCAGCGTGCGCACACTTCATTATTATGATGAAATAAATTTGCTGAAGCCAACAAAGACAACAGATGCGGGCTACAGGCTGTATGACGATACGGCTCTTGAGCGGCTGCACAGTATACTTCTGTTTCGTGAACTGCAGTTTCCGCTCAAAGAAATTAAAGCAATTCTTGATAGTTCAGACTTTAATACAAAAACGGCTCTGGAAGAACAAATTAAGCTGCTTGAATTGCAGAGAAACAGACTGGATGAAATTATTATTTCCGCTCGTGAAATTTTAACGAAAGGAACTGAAAATATGAATTTTTCAACATTTGATAAAACAGAAATTAAAAAGTATGCCGATGAGGCAAAACAAAAATGGGGATGCACCGATGCTTATAAGGAATATATACAAAAGCATTATGATTCGGCAGATAAAACCGATAAACTCATGCAAATTTTTGCAGAGATTGGAAAAATTAAGCATCTTTCGCCCTACTGCGAAGAAGCACAAAATCTGATTAAAAAGCTTCAAAATTTCATCACTGAAAATTATTACACCTGCACGGATGAAATCCTAAGGGGCTTAGGACAAATGTATATTTCAGACGAACGCTTCAAAAAGAGCATTGACGATGCAGGAGGTGCAGGCACAGCCGAATTCACCGCAAAAGCAATAGAAGCATAAAAGAACAAAGCCGTTATCATAAAATGATAACGGCTTTGTGTTTATATTGAATTATTTTAAAGCATTAAGTGCTTTTTGACCTATATCTTTTCTGTAATGCTTATTTTCAAAATCAATGCTTTCAACTGCTGCATATGATTTATTCAGAGCCTCCTGCAAATCACTGCCAAGGGCAGTTACACCAAGCACTCTGCCGCCTGCCGTAACAAGCCTGCCGTCATTAAGAGCAGTTCCTGCATGATAAACAATAACTCCGTCACGCTGTCCGTTTTCAAGACCTGTAATTTCAAGTCCCTTTGGATATGATTTAGGATAACCGCCTGATGCAATTACAACGCAGGTGCAAGCCTCATCAGACCATTCGATTTCAAGATCGGAAAGTGTTTCGTTATTGATTGCTTCAAAAATTTCCATAATATCTGTTTTTAAACGAGGAAGCACAACCTGTGTTTCAGGATCACCGAAACGGCAGTTGTATTCAATAACCTTAGGACCCTTCGGCGTAATCATAAGACCAAAGTAAAGGCAGCCCTTAAAGGTTCTTCCCTCTGCATTCATTGCATTGATTGTAGGCACAAAAATCTTTTCCATACACTCCTTTGCAATATCATCGGTGTAGTACGGGTTCGGAGATACAGTGCCCATACCGCCTGTGTTCAGACCTTTATCACCGTCAAGTGCACGCTTATGATCCATAGATGAAACCATAGGCTTAACACACTTGCCGTCCGTAAAAGCAAGCACGGAAACCTCCGGTCCTGTAAGAAATTCTTCAACAACAACATTGTTACCGCTTTCGCCGAAAATCTTATCCTCCATAATCTCACGGATGCCTGCTTCTGCCTCTTCAAGAGTTTCAGGAATAATTACACCCTTTCCGAGTGCAAGACCGTCTGCCTTAATAACCGTCGGAAATTCATTTTTTTCGCGAACATAGGAAATGACATCCTCTGCCTTATCAAACACCTTGTATTCAGCAGTAGGAATATTATATTTAAGCATAAGATTTTTTGAAAACACCTTTGAGCCCTCAATTATTGCGGCATCTGCCTTTGGACCGAAGGCAGCAAAGCCTGCTTCGTTGAGTGCATCAACCATACCTGCAACAAGCGGATCATCAGGTGCAACAACAACAAAATCTGCCTTGATTTCCTTTGCAATATGAACAACGCCGTCTATATCCGTTGCAGAAACAGGATAGCATTGTGCATCATAGGAAATACCGCCGTTTCCCGGACAGCATGCAATTTCCGTAACCTTTGGTGATTCTTTAATTTTTCTGATTAAGGCATGCTCTCTTCCGCCGCTGCCTACTACTAAAACTTTCATTTTTTGCTCCTTAAAACGAATTTTATATTTAATTACTACTTATTGCGTTTATCTGAATCAGTTCGGAATCACTCAACGGATTACATTTTAACGCATGCAAGTTTTCCATAAGCTGTTCCCTGGAATGAACACCAACCAGAACAGAGGTTATATCCTTATCTCTGAGCAGCCACTGAATTGCAAGCTGTGAGAGACTTTGACCCCGCTTCTTTGCAATATCACTCAGCTGTTTAATCTGCATTTGGCGATGGGTATCATAACCAACCTTTTTCTGCAAAGCATCATTGTTATACAAGCGTGAATTTTTGGGAATGCCATCTGCATACTTATCGGAAAGCTGACCCTGTGCAAGAGGAGAAAAGGCAATTATGCCCGTTCCTGCAGAAGCAGATGCACACTTTAATTCATTTGTTTCAATAGTTTTATCAAACAAAGAATAACGATTCTGATTTATTATAAACGGTACATTATATTCTGTAAATTTACTATGCATTTTTTGCATATGATGCCCGTCATAATTACTAATTCCTATATATAACGCTTTCCCCTGTCTAACTATATCAGACATACAAAGAGCTGTTTCAGACAACGGTGTTTCAGGCGTCATACAATGATGATAAAATATATCAACATAATCAAGCCCCATTCTTTTAAGACTTTGATCAAGAGAAGCAGTAAGATACTTTCTGCTTCCGCCCCTGCCGCCGTAAGGTCCCTGCCACATTTCATAGCCGGCCTTTGTACTTATAATGATTTCATCTCTGTATGGCTTCAGATTTTCTTTAAATATTCTGCCAAAATTAATTTCAGCTGCTCCCGGAGCAGGTCCGTAATTATTTGCAAGATCAAAATGAGTAATGCCGTTATCAAAGGCAGTTAAAATTATGTCTTTCATGGTATCGTAATCAGCACAGTCACCGAAATTCTGCCATAAGCCGATAGAAATTGCAGGAAGCATTAATCCGCTTTCACCGCATTTATTATATACCATTTCATCATATCTTGTATTTAATGCCTGATACATTTACATTACTCCTTGAAAGCATTATAATTATTTATTTTTATTTACAATTCTTTCTTCCTCTTCGCCTGTTTCAAGATTGATGAAACGGGTGAAAAGTGAAACCTTGTTATCTTCATTAAGATTAGTCCAGATAACATCTGTCCATTCATCAATATCATTTGTTTCAACTGCAACAGGAGTAGGCTCTCCCTCGAAGGACGGAATAGGATTGCCGTCACATTTATAGGTGTGAATAAAATGACCTAAGCCGGCCTGAGCAGGATATTCAAAGAAATATCTTAAGCATTCAGGCTTACCCATATTTGATTTAAGGATAGACAAATTATAATCACCGTTAGGCTTAACAACACCTGAAATTCTTGGGGTATAGTTAGGCTCATCAGGCTCAAATTCACGTGTTAAAAGAGCATGACGATAGCAATGACCATCCTTCATAAAATCATATATCGTATCAGTCTGATCACCATTGGTAACGATTGTTTTTCCTTCAAGCTTCAGAACGGGGTTATAGATAATGAGGCTCGGATCTGTCATCTTTGATTCATCAAAAGCCTTGGTACGGATTCCGCCCCTGTCATTAACCTCAAAAATACGGTTGCGGCTGTTTTCGCTTCTGCCCATTATGAAGTAAGCAATTGCTGCTTTTTTTCCGTCAGGTGTTTTGCCGAGTATAATACCTCTGCCCGGGTATGCATTTGAAGATAATTCTTCCGCTATGTTAACTACTTTCATTTTATCACCTTAAATAATTTCTGTTTTATTTCCGTTTATTTTAATTCTGCCCTCGCAAAAAAGTGAAACTGCTTTGGGAAGTATTTCCCATTCTGCCTGACGCATTACCCGATATTGAAGAATATCCTCAGTATCTCCCTGCTCAACAGGAACAGCCTTCTGAAGAATTATGGCACCGCCATCTGTTATTTCATTCACAAAATGAGCAGTTGCACCTGTTACCTTAACACCGCTGTTCAGAACAGCTGTATGCACCCTTTTGCCGTAAAAACCATCTCCGCAAAAAAGAGGGATAAGGCTTGGATGAATATTTATAATTCTGTTTCTGTATTTGCTTACAAGCTCCTCTCCCAGAATGGAAAGGAAGCCTGCAAGAACAATCAAATCAATATTTTTATCAGCAAGCACATCAAGAATAGCCTCATCATATTCAGCCTTCGAGCTATATGATTTTCTGCTTACAACAGCACTTGGAATACCTGCATTTTCCGCTCTCTTCAGAGCATAAGCACCATCATTTGATGCAAGAACAAAGGTTATCTTTCCGTTTTTGATTTCTCCTCTATCCTGCGCATCAATAAGAGCCTGAAGATTTGTTCCGCCGCCTGAAACAAATACAGCTATATTCATCATACCAATTCTACTCCCATTTCACCTGCTCTGATTTCACCGATAACAGCAGCATCCTCACCGGCATCTTTAAGAATTTTTACTGCTTCATCTGCCTTGTCACTGTCAACAGCAATAACAAGACCTGTGCCCATATTAAAGGTGTTATACATATCTCTTTCAGGGATACCTCCTGTTTTCTGAATCAAATCAAATATAGGCTTTTTAAAACATTTATCCTTTTCGATATAAGCAGTAAATCCTTCTTTCAGCATACGAGGCACATTTTCATAAAAACCGCCGCCGGTGATATGACTGATTGCATTAACTGTTACCTTTTCCATAAGAGCAAGAAGAGGCTTAACGTAAATTCTTGTTGGAGTGATAAGTTCCTCACCGAGAGTCTTTCCAAGCTCATCATAATAAACCTTAATGGTTTCCTCGTTAATATCAAATACCTTTCTGATAAGAGAAAAGCCGTTTGAATGAATGCCCGATGAAGCCACACCGATAAGGACATCACCTGCTTTAAGATTATCACCTGAAACAAGCTTATCCTTGTCACCGATACCTACGGTAAAGCCTGCAAGGTCATAATCCTCATTCGGCATAAGTCCGGGGTGCTCTGCAGTTTCGCCGCCTACAAGAGCACAGCCTGCCTGAACACAGCCGTCTGCCACACCCTTAACAATTTCAGCAATCTTTTCAGGATAGTTTTTTCCGCAGGCAATGTAATCAAGGAAAAACAACGGCTTTGCACCGCTGCAGGCAACATCATTAACGCACATTGCAACGCAGTCAATACCGATTGTATCATGCTTGTCCATAAGCATAGCAAGCTTTATTTTTGTGCCTACACCGTCTGTTCCGCTAACAAGAACAGGATTTTTATATTCCTTTGCCGCAATTTCAAACATTCCGCCGAAGCCGCCGATTCCGCCTATTACCCCGGGAATATTGGTTCTTTTAACGTGAGATTTTATAAGTTCTACAGATTCATAGCCGGCTGTTACATCAACACCTGCTGCTGCATAGCTTTCGCTGAAACTTTTTTCCATAAGATAACTCCTATATTCTAAAATTTATATTTCTCTGATTTTTTCCTGCAATGCCTTATCCTTTTCAATAACAGCAGCAGCCATTTCTTTTCTCATTTCCTGAAGCTTATTCATTAAAGTATCATCGCCAACTGCAAGAATTTCTGCTGCAAGCAGTGCCGCATTCTTTGCTGCATTAACACCAACTGCTGCCACAGGGATACCTGGCGGCATCATAACTGTTGCAAGCATTGCATCCATACCGTCAAGCACCTTTGCTGAGCAAGGAATACCGATTACCGGAAGAGTTGTTGAAGCCGCAAGAACTCCGCCAAGATGAGCTGCCATACCTGCAGCCGCAATAATTACACCAAAATTATTATCAATTGCTGCTTCTGCAAAAGCCTGTGCTTCTTTTGGTGTGCGGTGAGCACTCATAACTCTTACCTCAGTTTCAATCTGCAAATCCTTAAGCTGTTTGATTGCAGGGGTAACAACAGGCAAATCACTGTCTGAGCCCATAATAATAGCAACTTTTTTCATAAAATGTCCTCCGCTTTTTATTTTTATATATTTTACAATATACGATATTCTTTTTCAATAGATACGGCATAAAATATTTTTTTAGTTTGCGAATTGTATTATAATAATGCTATGAAAAATTTTTGGAATAAAATGTAACCTTTTACTGTATTGTGTCGTTATTAAAGTGAAAGGACCTTTCGAAAAAGGAGGTGACATAATGAGTGAGAATGAATTTATAACCATTGTAAAGCGAAATAATCAGCGCATATATCTTATTGCACTTTCATATACACAAAACAGCACAGATGCAGAGGATATTATGCAGAATGTTTTTATGAAGCTTTGGAAGCACGGCAAACCCTTTGAAAATGATGAGCATATAGATAAATGGCTCACGACAGTCTGCATAAATGAAAGCAAGGACTATATAAAAAATCCTTTCAGAAAACGGAATGTGCCGATTGATGAAGCTATAAATACCGCAGTGTTTGACAAGGCAGGTAATATTGATTTATTCAGAGCTGTTATGTCCCTTCCGACAAAGGAGCGAACAATAATTCATTTGTTTTACTACGAGGATATGAGCATTTCGGATATTTCCCGGGTATTAAAAATAAAAGAGTCCTCCGTTAAAACAAGACTGTTTCGTGCAAGAAAAAAAATGAAAGTGCTTTTAGGAGATGAATGGATAAATGAATAAGGATAAATATAAGGCAACTTTCAAAGAGCTTTCACCTTCCAAAGAGGCAGTTGAAAGGATTTTTGAAATGACAAGTGACAAAAAGAAATTTAATCATAATAAAATATTCAAACGCATTGCAGCTACGGTTTTATCCTTTGTGCTTCTGATAGGAGCAGGCGTTTGTGCTGATTACATTGTACAAAAGAATTATGAGTCAAGCATCAGTTTTCCTGATAATAAGCTTGGTGTGCTTGTTGCCTGTGCCTCAGAAAAAGGATTGGTAAAAATAGAAAATCTGAATGAGCAGGAGTTTTTTTACAGAATTTATGTTATTGATTACACAAATGATGAGAAAAGACAAAAGATGGAAAATGATTGTAACCGTGAAAATAATGAACAAAGGAAAATTTCAGAAAAATTATCTAAAAAAGATATCGGAACTCACACGACCAGTAGTTTCAGTACACTGAATAACGGTATGCTTCGCACGCTGAATACAGGAAATCTTGTATTAAACCTTAACAATTATTCAAATGTTAAGAATATTACAATTGAAAATGTAAGTAAATATGGAGAACTTCAATTTTCTTATGTAACTGAAAACACAGGAGAGTTTTTTTCCGAAACAGAAAACTTAAATGTTTTTATAACACCACTAGGTGAAGAAGATGCAGTATATGCAAATAAACATATATGCGATAATAAAATATCTGTAACAGGGGAAGAACTTCAATTCAGCAAAAACACGGGCTTACACTCTATGGGTATTGGAAAACACGAAATTAATAAAGGTTATGAGTTTAGCTGGGATATATCAAATGCTCTGTATCAGGAACTTGAAAAGGACATTAATTTTGACCTTACAAAAATTACAGATACAATTACATTCAACGTTAATTATCTTGACGGTACAACAGAAAGTACAATTGTAAATATATCCTTTGATTCAGAAGGATATATGCACTTATCAAACGGCAGCTGATACAGCAACAAAAGGAAAAAAGGAACACTGAAATTCAGTGTTCCTTAATTATTTATGGTTGTATTATCTTATACAAGCTCTATGATGCACATTTCTGCTGCGTCACCACGACGAGGGCCTGTTTTGATAATACGGCAATAACCGCCGTTTCTGTCTTCATATTTTGGAGCGATTTCATCAAAAAGCTTCTTAACTACGTCCTCTTTTGTAACGTAAGCAAGAACCTGTCTTCTTGAATGAAGGGTATCGTTCTTACCGAGAGTAATCATCTTCTCAGCCATTGCACGAACTTCCTTAGCTCTTGTAACGGTTGTTTCAATCTTGCCGTTTTCTAAAAGATAAGTTACCATTCCTCTGAGCATTGCCCTTCTGTGATCAGTAGGTCTGCCCAATTTTCTGGTACCTGGCATAGAAATTCCCTCCTTTAGTCCTCTTCATGACTAAGTCCGAAACCAAGTGATGAGAGCTTTGCGATAACTTCATCAAGACTCTTACGTCCGAGGTTTCTAACCTTCATCATATCTTCTTCGGATTTTCCGATTAAATCTTCTACAGTATTAATGCCTGCTCTCTTCAGGCAGTTGAAAGAACGAACTGAAAGATCAAGCTCTTCAATAGTCATTTCAAGAACCTTCTCTTTACCGTCATCATCCTTTTCCACCATAATTTCCTTGCTGCCTACCTCATCGGAAAGATCAACAAAGAGCTTAAGGTGATCGTTAAGAATCTTAGCTGCGAGTGATGCAGCCTCATCTGCAGGAATTGTGCCGTCTGTTTCAACATCAAGAACAAGCTTATCGAGATCTGTCTGCTGTCCTACACGAGTGTTCTCAACAGTATAGTTAACCTTGAGAACCGGAGTATAAATGGAATCTATAGCAATAGTTCCGATAGGAAGATCCATCAACTGCTTATTACGATCGCAAGGAACATAGCCTCTGCCGCCGTCTGCGGTGAGTTCCATTGTTACACTTGCACCCTCATCAAGATAAGCAATATGAAGATCCGGGTTAAGAATCTCTACATCTGAACCGTGTTCAATATCACCGGCAGTGATTTCACCTTCGCCGTGTGCTTTGATATAAAGAGTCTTTGCACTTTCATCATGTATTTTAAGAATTACATTTTTAAGATTGAGAACAATCTCTGTAACGTCCTCTTTAACATGAGGAATAGTAGAAAACTCGTGTAATACACCATCAATCTTAACGGAAGTGATAGCATAGCCCGGAAGTGATGAAAGAAGAACTCTTCTCATGCCGTTTCCGAGAGTTGTGCCGAAGCCTCTTTCAAGAGGTTCAACGACAAACTTACCTACACTTCTGCTTCCCTGAGTAGATAACTCTACTATATCGATATTAGGCTTATCAATTTCTATCATTTAAAAGCCTCCTAAATTATATTTTGTTGCACTAAATAAAAGAAATGATCAACTATTATTTAGAGTAGAACTCGACAATAAGATGCTCTTCAACAGGAGTTGCGATTTCTTCCCTTTCAGGGGTTCTTAAAATCTTAACTTCCATTGCATCGTTATTCTTTTCCATCCACATTGGTACAGGGCGAGAAGCATTAGCCTCAGCAATTGCCTTGTAATCATCTGTAGATTTTGTTTTTTCTCTTACAGCAACAACATCACCTGCAGAAAGAAGATAAGATGGAATATCCACTTTTCCGCCGTTAACGGTGAAATGTGCATGATTTACAAGCTGACGAGCCTGAGCTCTTGAGCTTGCAAAGCCTGCTTCGTATACAACATTATCCAAACGGCTTTCGCAAATCTGAAGAAGATTTGTACCGGTTACACCGGCTTTTCTTGCAGCCATAAGGAAATATTTGTGGAACTGACCTTCAGCAATACCATAGTAACGGCGAGCGCTCTGCTTAGCACGAAGCTGAAGACCGTATTCTGAAGTTTTTTTGCGGTTTTGACCATGCTGGCCAGGTGCATATGAACGACGTTCAATAGCACATTTACCTGTATAGCATCTGTCACCCTTAAGGAAAAGCTTCTTTCCCTCACGGCGGCAAAGCTTACAAGCAGGTCCTGTATATCTTGCCATATCAAGTAACCTCCATTAAATACTATACACGACGTCTTTTTGGTGGACGACAGCCATTGTGTGGAATAGGAGTAACATCTTTAATAAGAGTAACGCTGAGTCCAACAGATTCTAATGCTCTGATTGCGGATTCACGGCCGGCTCCCGGTCCCTTAACGTAAACTTCAACAGTTTTCATACCGTGCTCCATTGCAGCCTTAGCAGCTGTTTCAGCAGCTGTCTGAGCAGCGAAAGGAGTTGATTTTCTTGAGCCTCTGAAGCCCATTTCACCTGCTGATGCCCAAGAAACTGCATTTCCCTGCATATCAGCAATTGTTACGATAGTGTTGTTGAAGGTTGACTGAATATGAACTGTACCACGCTCAATATTTTTCTTCTCACGACGCTTGTGTGAAGTTGTGGTCTTTTTTGTAGCCATACTTGTTGTTTCCTCCTACAATTATTTCTTCTTGTTTGCTATGGTCTTTTTAGGACCTTTACGTGTACGTGCATTGTTCTTTGAAGTCTGTCCTCTGACAGGAAGACCCTTTCTGTGACGAATGCCACGATAGCAACCGATTTCTATAAGTCTTTTGATATCGAACGCAACATCTCTGCGAAGGTCACCTTCAACAGTTACGTTCTTTTCAATGTAATCACGAATTTTAGAAACTTCATCCTCAGACAAATCTCTGCAGCGAGTGTCTGGATTAATTCCTGTTGCTTCGATAATCTGAGTAGCTATTGTTCTGCCGATACCATAAATATAGGTAAGACCGATTTCTACTCTTTTATCATTAGGTAAGTCAACACCTGAAATACGTGCCATTTTACAGTTTACCTCCGAATCTTAGTTCAGGATTAGCCCTGACGCTGTTTATGCTTAGGATTTTCACAGATAACCATTACTTTTCCATTGCGTTTGATTACTTTGCATTTATCGCAAATTTTCTTTACAGAAGGTCTAACTTTCATTTTGAATATCCTCCTTAAAATTACTTTGAACGCCAAATAATACGACCTTTGGTAAGATCATATGGTGACATTTCAATTGTTACCTTATCACCGGGAAGAATACGAATATTATTCATACGAAGCTTTCCGCTGATATGGGCCAGAATAATGTGATTATTCTGAAGTGAAACCTTAAAAGTTGTGTTTGGTAACACCTCAATCACAGTACCTTCAACTTCAATCATATCTGACTTTGACATCATTATACCTCGCTATATCTATACGATTAAGATGTTTTAATTTAACTGGAATCACATCGCGGCGTAATCGCCTGCAATTGATTGCAAACATCAGACCTTTGTCATTATAACAGGACCGTTAGGCGTTATTGCAATTGTGTGCTCAAAATGAGCTGCAAGCTTACCGTCTGCCGTAACAATAGTCCAGCCGTCTGATAATTGTTTTACCTTATAGGTTCCCTGATTGATCATCGGTTCAATTGCCAATGTCATTCCGGGTAACAGTCTGATACCACGTCCTTCGTGCCCGAAGTTAGGTACACTTGGATCTTCATGAAGCTTTCTGCCCACGCCGTGACCTACGAAATCACGAACAACACCATAACCGCGTTCCTCGCAATAGGTCTGAACTGCATGGCCAATATCGCCGATTCTGTTGCCGGGTACAGCCTGCTCAATACCTTTATAAAGGCTCTCACGGGTTGTATCTATCAGCCGCTTTGCTTCGGGAGAGCAAGTCCCTGCCACAAAAGTTGCAGCATTATCGCCGTTATAACCATTCTTTGCAGCACCAAGATCAATACTGACTATATCACCCTCTTGAATGATACGGTTCTTCTTGGGTATGCCGTGGATAACTTCATTATTTATGGAAATACATGCGGTAGCAGGAAAATCATAAAGCCCAAGGAAGTTCGGAGTTGCTCCTCTCTTCTTGATTAAATCATAAGCAATTTTATCAATTTCCTTAGTGGAAACACCCGGCTTAACTGCCTCGCCTGCCACCATTAATGCTTCAGCTGAAATCTGACACGCTTCTTTCATAAGCTCCAGCTCTCTGCTGCTTTTTAGCACTACCATGTTAATCCTCCAATGCTTTAAAGACAAGAGCAGTCGTATCTGCTACTTCTTCCTGACCTTCAACAATAACAAGCTTGCCGAGGTTTGCATAGAAATCTTTAAGCGGTTCAGTCATTTCATGGTATTCTGCCAATCTTGCCTGAACTGTTTCAGGAGCATCGTCTTTACGCTGAACAAGTTCGCCGCCGCAGGCATCGCAAACTCCGTCTACCGCAGGCTTTTTGTAAAGCATATGGTATGAATTTGCACATTTTGAACAAACACGGCGACCGGACATTCTTGCGGTAATTTTTTCATCAGGCACTTCAATATCAAGCACCTTGTCGATTGCAATACCCATATCCTCCAAAGCCTGAGCCTGTGGAATTGTACGTGGGAAACCGTCAAGTATAAATCCGTTTTCGCAATCTTTTTCTTTTAATCTATCTTTAATAATTCCGATAACAACTTCATCGGGAACAAGCTGACCTGCCTCCATGTAAGACTTAGCCTTAAGTCCCATTTCAGTGCCCTCTTTAAGAGCAGCACGAATAATATTACCGGTTGAAACAGCAGGGATACCATACTTTTCAACAATCTTTTCAGCCTGGGTGCCTTTGCCGGCACCCGGAGCTCCAAGAAGAATCAATTTCATAAAAACTTCAACCTTTCTATTAGTCAAGGAAGCCCTTATAATGACGCATCATCATCTGGGATTCAAGCTGACGAACTGTTTCAAGAGCAACACCGCACATAATGATAATTGATGTGCCGCCTAATGTGATAGACATGCCGCCACCCTGACCTTCCTCTGAAAGAGGAGGAATTGCTGCATCAGCAATAAGTGACCATATAATCGGGAACAGTGCAACTACCGAAAGCATAAGAACACCGATAAGAACAAGTCTTGTGATTACTCTGAAGATGTAATCCGATGTTGGCTTACCCGGACGAATACCGGGGATTGCACCATTGTTTTTACGAAGGTTGTTTGCCATTTCAATTGGGTTGTACTGAATTGTGCTATAGAAATAAGCAAAGAAAATTATAAGAATGAAATACATTCCTGCGTACCACCAGGAATCGCTCTGGAACGCATTAAAGAATTTCTCCCAGAATGTTCCTTCGTACTTATTAGATGCAATAAACATCTGAACCGTACCCGGAAGTGAAAGGATTGATGATGCAAAAATGATTGGAAGTACGCCGCTCATATTAACCTTAATCGGCATATGAGTTGACTGACCGCCATACATTTTACGACCAACAACACGCTTTGCATACTGAATCGGAAGTCTTCTTTCTGCATTATCCATAAATACGATGTAACAAATCATTAATATGAATATTACAAGTACAACAGGAACAAGAATTGTGTAAACAAGTCTTCCTGTATCAAGATACTGGAGTAATTGTTTAATGAGGGTTGGGAAACGAGATACGATACCTGCGAAGAGGATTATTGAAATACCGTTGCCGATACCATCAATAGTAATCTGTTCACCAAGCCACATAATAATTGCTGTTCCGGCAGTTAATACTGCAATAATTACAATTGCCTGGAATACAGCAGCAAATCCTTTAAGTGCAACACCATCAGCATCTGTCATAAGATAGTTGTTTGCACGAAGGAAGAAATAATATGCAAGTGACTGAAGAATAGCAAGAGCAACTGTTACATAACGAGTTATGGAAGCAATCTTCTTTCTGCCTTCTTCGCCCTCTTTCTGCAGCCTTTCCAATGCAGGAATTGCTACAGCAAGGAGCTGCATAATAATTGAAGAGTTGATATACGGGGTGATTGACATAGCGAAAATGGTTCCGTATGTGAACGCACTACCCGTCATGAGACTTAAATAGGTTAAAATGGTGTTACCCTTTCCTACATCAATTTCATCAACAATGTTGAGAAACGGAACAGGAATCATTGATCCTATACGGAAAATAAGGATAATAAATGCTGTAAAGAGAAGCTTTTTTCTGATATCTGCAACCTTCCAAGCATTAACGAGGGTTTTAATCATTTAAAGCACCTCCACCTTACCACCTGCAGCCTCAATTTTTGCTTTTGCTGTTTCACTAATAGCAGCAACCTTAATGGTTAATGCCTTTGTGATTTCACCCTTACCAAGAATTTTAACACCGTCAAGCTCCTTCTTGATAAGACCGCAAGCTTTAAGACTTGCTGCATCTACAACAGCACCACTTTCAAATCTCTCTTCAAGTGATGAAAGATTAACAACAGCATACTCTGTTCTGAAAATGTTGTTGAAACCTCTTTTAGGAACACGTCTTTGAAGCGGCATCTGACCACCTTCAAAACCAGGGCGACGGCTGTAGCCTGCGCGTGCCTTAGCACCCTTATGACCCTTACCTGCAGTTTTGCCCTGACCTGAACCGGCACCACGACCGATTCTTTTTACATCCTTCTTTGATCCCTGAGCCGGAGAAAGTTCATGTAATTTCATTTATCTGCACCTCCTCTTAGCCTTCTACAACTTCTACAAGGTGAGAAATCTTAGCGATTTTACCCTGAGTCTGTGCATTGTCTGGCTGAACTGTTTCGTTGCCTATTTTACGAAGACCAAGTGAGTGGGCGGTGGCAATCTGGTCTTTTTTGCTACCAATTAAGCTCTTAACGAGCTTTATTTTAATATCTGCCATTTTCCACCCTCCTTAACCTAAAATTTCTTTAGTTGACTTGCCGCGGATTGCAGCTACTTCATCAGCAGTGCGAAGCTGAGCAAGTCCGTTCATTGTTGCTCTTACAACGTTATAAGGATTGTTTGAACGGATAGCCTTAGCACGGATATCAGCGATACCTACTGTTTCAACAACAGCACGAACAGGTCCGCCTGCGATAACTCCGGTACCCTTTGGAGCCGGCATAAGTAATACTTCGCCTGCACCGAACTTACCCTTAACCTCGTGAGGAATTGTTGTTCCTCTTAAAGCAACCTTGATAACATTCTTTCTTGCATCCTCGATACCCTTGCGGATAGCATCAGGAACTTCACCTGACTTACCAACACCGAAGCCTACAAGACCATTACCGTCACCAACAACAACAAGTGCTGAGAACTTATAAATTCTACCACCCTTAACTGTTTTGGAAACACGGTTAATGGTTACTACTTTTTCTTCAAGTTCCATTGAAGATACGTCAATCTTTGCCATAAAGTATTTCCCTCCTTCGTTAGAACTCAAGTCCGCCTTCACGAGCGCCGTCTGCTACTGCAGCAACACGTCCGTGATAAACGTAACCGCCGCGGTCAAATACGCATTTTTCAACGCCCTTTGCCTTGGCTCTGTCTGCTAATGTTTTACCTACAGCCTTAGCTGCATCAATGTTTCCGCCATACTGTGCGAAGTCCTTTTCAACTGTTGAAGCCTGTGCAATTGTAACACCTGCAACATCGTCGATAAGCTGAACGTAGATATTGCTGAGGGAGCGATATACGTTAAGTCTTGGACATTCAGCAGTACCTGAAATCTTTCCACGCACTCTCTTATGACGCTTTTGTCTTGCCTTATTGGCATCCTGTCTTGAAACCATAGTAATTCACTCCTTCCTTTATTTCTTACCTGCTTTTCCTTCTTTACGACGGATATGCTCTTCAGCATACTTAATGCCCTTGCCCTTATATGGCTCCGGCGGTCTCTTTTCGCGAACCTGAGCTGCGAACTGACCAACAGCCTGCTTATCAGCACCTGAAATGATAATCTGAGTAGCAGATGGGCACTCAATCTTAACTCCTTCGGGAGGAGTCATAATAACCTGATGTGAATAACCGAGGTTCATAACAAGGTTTGAACCCTGTAACTGAACACGGTAACCAACACCGTTAACCTCAAGAACCTTCTTGAAGCCGTTTGTTACACCTTCAACCATATTGGCAATAAGTGAACGAGTGAGACCGTGAAGTGCTCTGTTGTCCTTATTGTCATTAGGTCTTGCAACGTTAATCTCGCTGCCTTCAACACTGACGCTGATATTTGGATGTTTATCCAAAGTAAGAGTACCATTTGGTCCTTTTACGGTAACAGTGTTGCCGTTGATTGAAAAATCAACGCCGGCAGGAATTGCGATTGGCTTTAAGCCTATACGTGACATCCTAACTGCACCTCCTTACCAAATAAATGCTAATACTTCGCCGCCAACATTCTGCTTGCGAGCTTCTCTGTCTGTCATTATACCTTTTGAAGTAGAAATGATTGCTACACCAAGACCTTTCATTACCTTAGGCATATCTTCAACATTTGAATAAATACGAAGACCTGGCTTTGAAACTCTGCGCAATCCTGTGATAACCTGTGACTTACCCTCACCATACTTGAGAGTTGCACGGATAACACCCTGCTTTCCATCTTCAATTACTTTATATCCTTTGATATATCCTTCATCAACAAGAATCTGAGCAATTGCTTTCTTCATGTTAGACGCAGGAATATCTACTGTATCGTGTTTTGCTGAATTGGCATTACGAATTCTTGTAAGCATATCAGCGATTGGGTCTGTAATATGCATTGATATTTCCTCCTTATTAATTTAGCAATCTCAGTTCTTACCAAGAAGATTTTGTTACGCCCGGAATTTCACCCTTATGAGCGAGTTCACGGAAGCAGATACGGCATACACCATACTTACGAAGATAAGCATGAGGTCTACCGCAGATCTTACATCTGTTGTAAGCTCTAGTTGAATACTTAGCAGGTCTTGCTGCTTTAACTTTCATTGATGTCTTAGCCACGATATTCCCTCCTTATCCTGCAAACGGAGCACCTAATAAAGTAAGGAGCTCTCTTGCTTCTTCGTCTGTGTTAGCGGTTGTTACCATAATGATATCCATACCGCGAACCTTATCAATTTTATCATAATCGATTTCAGGGAAAATCAACTGTTCCTTGATACCCATAGCATAGTTGCCGCGGCCATCAAATGAATTAGGATTGATACCTCTGAAGTCACGTACTCTTGGAAGAGCAAGATTGAAGAATCTGTCAAGGAATTCATACATCTTGTCACCGCGAAGAGTAACCTTAACACCGATTGGCATGCCCTCACGAAGTTTGAAGTTAGCAACAGACTTCTTTGCACGGCAGATAACCGGCTTCTGACCTGTAATAATACCAAGGTCATTAACGATAGCATCTACTACCTTTGAATTTTCACGGGCTTCACCGCAACCAACATTGAGAACAATCTTGTCAAGCTTTGGGATTTGCATAACAGACTTGTACTCAAACTTTTTCATTAATGCAGGAGCGATTTCACTCTTATAGGTTTCTTTTAACCTTGCAGCCATTGTTATGTTCCTCCCTTACTTAAAATTCATTTCCGCATTTCTTGCAAACGCGGCTGCCATTCTTGTGTCCTACACGAGTAGCCTCGTTGCATTTCGGACAAACAAGCTGAACCTTTGATGCGTAAAGAGCAGATTCAACATCTATAAGTCCGCCCTGATCACCCATCTTACGAGGTTTAACATGCTTAGTTACCATGTTAACTTTCTTAACGATAACTTTGCCTTCCTTTGGACTTACAGCGATAACCTCGCCTTTAACACCTTTTGACTTACCGCTGAGTACTACAACTGTATCACCGGTTTTAACAAACATTTTACTCATATTCAGCACCTCCATTAAAGTACTTCCGGAGCGAGAGAGAGAATCTTCATATAATCCTTATCACGAAGCTCTCTTGCTACGGGTCCAAAAATACGGGTGCCTTTAGGGGTTTTATCTTCCCTGATAATTACGGCAGCATTTTCATCAAAACGAATGTACTGACCGTCGTCACGACGTACACCTTTAGTTGTACGAACGATGACTGCTTTAACAACTTCGCCTTTTTTAACAACGCCATTCGGAGCAGCCTTTTTTACGCTTGCAACGATAACATCGCCAATGTTGGCATATCTTCTTCCTGAGCCGCCGAGAACACGGATGCAAAGAATTTCTTTAGCGCCGGTGTTGTCTGCAACTTTAAGACGACTTTCCTGTTGTATCACAGCATTTTCCTCCTTCGTACTGCAAAATAACACTTTGCATCTTGCAGTTATTATTTTTAAACTAATTATTAAAAGCTAATGTAATTCGCAATGATTACTTTGCCTTTTCAATGATTTCAACCACACGCCATCTCTTATCCTTGCTCATCGGACGGGTTTCCATAATAAGAACCTTATCGCCGATACCGCAGGTATTCTCTTCGTCGTGTGCCTTGTACTTAACAGTACGGTTGATGATTTTGCCATAAAGAGGATGACGTACCTTGTCCTTAATAGTAACAACGACTGTTTTATCCATCTTATCGCTTGAAACAACACCAACTCTTGTTTTTCTGAGGTTTCTTTCACTCATAATAAACTACCTCCTATCTTAAGAATTTGAGCCTGCAAGTTCGATTTCGCGTTCAACTGTTTTGATACGAGCGATATCTTTCTTGACAGCTTTGATTCTCATAGGGTTGTCGAGCTGGTTGATAGCCTGCTGAAAATGAAGATTAAAAAGTTCTTCCTTAAGCTCTGCAAGCTTTGCTGAACGCTGTTCTGCACTTAAAGCCTTGATTTCTGCTGCTTTCATTACTGCTCGCCTCCCTCTTCTTTAACTACGAATTTACATTTGATAGGAAGTTTGTTTGCTGCCAGACGCATAGCCTCGCGAGCAACAGACTCTTCAACACCTGCGAGCTCAAACATAACTCTGCCAGGCTTAACTACTGCTACCCAGTAGTCAACATTACCTTTACCTTTACCCATACGAGTATCGGCAGGTCTTGCTGTAATTGGCTTGTCAGGGAAAATCTTAATCCAAACATGACCGCCACGCTTTGTGTAACGTGTCATGGCAACACGGGCAGCCTCAATCTGAGCGGCTGTGATCCATGCAGGCTCTGTTGCCTGAAGACCAAACTGACCGTATGTTACTTTGTTTCCTCTTGTAGCTTCACCGGTCATACGACCTCTGTGCTGCTTACGGTGTTTTACACGCTTAGGTAAGAGCATTATTGATTTCCTCCTTCCTTACGATTATCTCTGCGGCGATTGTTGTTGTTTCTTCTTCTTGGAGCCTTATTTCTTGACTCACGAAGAACCTCGCCCTGATAAATCCAAACCTTAACACCGATACGACCATATGTTGTAGCAGCCTCAGCTGTACCATAATCAATATCAGCGCGAATTGTCTGAAGCGGGATTGTACCCTCTTTATAAGTTTCAGTACGTGCAATTTCTGCACCGCCGATACGGCCTGAAACCTGAACCTTAATACCGCGAGCGCCAAGTCTCATTGTATTACGGATTGCCTGCTTAACAGCACGGCGGAATGAAACACGCTTTTCAAGCTGTGTAGCAATGCTCTGTGAAACAAGTACTGCATTAAGATCAGGCTGCTTGATTTCCATAATATTGATGAAAACCTCATCAGTGCTCTTGCCTAACTTCTTTGCACAAATAGCCTTAAGCTTTTCAATCTCTGCACCCTGCTTACCGATAACCATACCCGGCTTTGCACAGTGAATATTGATTCTTACACGCTTAGCATCGCGTTCAATTTCAATCTTAGGAACACCTGCACTCTTAAGGGTTTCAAGAAGATACTCACGAAGCTTATGATCATCAACGAGAGTCTTAGCGAAGTCACCCTTTTTTGCATACCAGCGGGAGTCCCAGTTCTTGATAACACCGATTCTTAAACCGGTTGGATTACATTTCTGTCCCATCTAACTTTTCCTCCTGCTTAGTCTTCCATTTCCTTAACGGTAATGGTGATGTGTGATGTTCTTTTATTAATTCTGTAAGCTCTGCCCTGAGCTCTTGGCTGAATTCTCTTAAGAGTTGGGCCTGCTGTTACATTGCAGTAGCTTACATATAATCTTGATACGTCCATATTATTGTTATTTTCAGCATTAGCCATTGCTGATTTAAGAACCTTCTTGAGAGGCTCTGTTGCAGCCTTTGGTGTGAACTGAAGAATAGCCATTGCCTTATCACAAGGCTGATTTCTGATTAAATCAAGCACAATCTGCACCTTGCGTGGAGATATACGAACGTATGTTGCTTTAGCTGTTGCTTCCATAGTTTAAATCTCCTTTCGCTTACTTAGATGTTTTTGAGCCTGCATGGCCGCGGAATGTTCTTGTCGGAGCAAATTCGCCCAACTTGTGTCCAACCATATCCTCTGTAACATATACAGGAACGTGTTTTCTTCCATCGTGAACAGCAAATGTGTGTCCTACGAATTCAGGGAAGATTGTTGAACTTCTTGACCAGGTTTTGATAACCTGCTTGTCGCCCTTTTCATTAAGAGCCTCAACCTTTTTGTAAAGACTTGCTTCAACGTAAGGTCCTTTTTTAGTACTTCTACTCATTTAATCTTCTCCTTTCTTCTTATTTGCCGTTACGACGTCTTACTATCATCTTGTTAGATGCTTTTTTCTTGTTACGTGTCTTATAACCAAGAGCAGGTTTACCCCAAGGAGTAACAGGTCCCGGTCTACCGATTGGTGACTTACCTTCACCACCACCGTGCGGGTGGTCATTCGGGTTCATAACAGAACCGCGAACTGTCGGACGCCAGCCCATATTGCGCTTACGGCCGGCCTTACCAATCTTAACGTTTGCGTGGTCTGTATTGCCTACAACACCAACTGTTGCCATACATTCACAAGGAACATTGCGAAGCTCACCGGACGGAAGTCTGAGGAGTGCATAAGGACCTTCAAGAGCCATAAGCTGAGCGCTGTTACCTGCTGAACGAGCAAGCTGAGCACCTCTGCCGGGATAAAGCTCTACATTGTGAACGATTGTACCTACAGGAATGTTCTTAAGAGGAAGAGCATTACCTGCAACGATGTCTGCATTTGGTCCGGCAACAACCTGAGCACCGATCTTAAGACCTTCAGGAGCGATGATGTAGCTCTTTACGCCATCCTCATACTGAATAAGAGCAATATGAGCTGAACGGTTTGGATCGTATTCAATTGTTTTAACCTCTGCAGGGATATCAAACTTCTGTCTCTTGAAGTCGATAACACGATATTTTCTTCTGTTTCCGCCGCCGCGGTGGCGAACTGTAATTCTTCCGTAAGAGTTACGGCCTGATTTTTTGCTGATTGGTTCAAGCAAAGATCTTTCAGGAGCAACTTTTGAGAGGGAAGAATAATCTGTAACCGACATATTTCTTCTTGAAGGAGTGGTCGGCTTATAATTTTTTATTGCCATTATTATTTCTCCTTTCCGGATAACTTTGCGATGGGATGGCACCCATCATACCTCATCATCCGAAATATTCTCAATTTTCGCTATACTATATTATATAAGGGGCAAATTACATCATATCGTTGAAGAATTCAATTTCCTTTGAATCCTCGGTAAGAGTAACAATTGCCTTTTTCCAAGACGGTGTGTAACCGCTGTGGATACCCTGACGACGCTCATGGCCGCGAACGTTGATTGTGTTTACCTTAAGAACCTTGGTTCCCGGGAAAACCTCCTCTATAGCCTTTGCGATTTCGATTTTATTTGCATCCTTAGCAACTTTGAAGGTATACTTCTTCATCACAAGACCTGTCATAGACTCTTCAGTGATGATTGGCTTAAGAATAATATCCTGAGCAGCTTTCATTATGCATATACCTCCTCAATTTTCTTTGCTGCATCCTTAAGAACAACGAGATTGTTGCAATTAAGAATATCATAAACACAAAGAGTGTTTACTGTAACTACCTTAACACCCTTAATATTGCGGGCACTCTTGTAAATTACATCGTTGTTTTCCGGGAGAACAAGAAGAACCTTCTTGCCTGCCTTAAGCTTTGTGAAAACCTCAGCCATTGCTTTGGTTTTGATTTCATCAAGCTCTATCTTGTTGAGAACCATCATTTCTGATTCTGCAACCTTGCTTGAAAGTGCAGACTTCATTGCAAGTCTTCTGACTTTCTTATTTAAGCTAACCTTGTACTCTCTTGGCTTAGGACCAAGAGCAATACCGCCGTGTGTCCACTGAGGGCTGCGGGTTGAACCCTGACGAGCTCTACCTGTTCCCTTCTGTCTCCAAGGCTTAGCACCGCCACCAGATACTTCTGAACGAGTGAGAGTTGACTGTGTGCCCTGGCGCTGTGCAGCAAGATAGCTGACAACTGCAAGATGCATTGCATTCTTGTTTGGCTCAATGCCGAAAACTGAATCTGCAAGTTCTAATTTTGAAGTTTTACGACCTTCCTGGTTATAAACCTGAACCTGTGCCATTATTTATCTCTCCTTTCGTTAAGCTTTAACTGCGTCTGCGATAACAACAATTCCGCCCTTTGGACCCGGGATAGCACCCTTGATTGCGATAAGATTGTTTTCTGCATCAACCTTAGCAACTGTGAGGTTCTGAATTGTTACTGTTTCGTGACCGTAATGACCTGCCATTTTTCTGCCCTTGAATACTCTTGAAGGACTTGAGCATGCACCAAGTGAACCCTGATGCCGTGCGTTAGGACCTGTACCGTGTGATTCACGGAGTCTTGAGAAGTTCCAGCGCTTGATTGCACCTGCTGTTCCGTGGCCCTTTGAAGTTCCCTTAACATCCACAATTTCACCTTCAGCGAATGTGTCTGCCTTGATGATGTCACCTACATTGAGTGCTGAGCAATCCTCAAGACGGAACTCTTTAAGTGTTTTCTTCGGAGCAACGTTGTTCTTATCGAAGTGGCCCTTCATAGGCTTGTTGAGCTTGCTGACTTTAATATCGCCAAAGCCAACCTGAACTGCTTCGTAGCCATCGTTCTCCATTGTCTTTTTCTGGGTAACTACGCATGGACCTGCTTCAACAACTGTTACAGGAATAACTTTTCCTTCTTCAGTGAAGATCTGGGTCATGCCGATTTTCTTACCGATTAGACCTTTTTTCATATTTTTTCCTCCTTGGTTATTGGTTGGTTTCCCAACTTGACCTCGACTGCGCTGTTATTATAATTTAATTTCGATTTCAACGCCTGCCGGGAGCTCAAGACTTGTCAAAGCTTCAACTGTTTTGTTTGAAGGTCTGAGAATGTCAATGAGTCTTTTGTGTGTTCTCTGTTCAAACTGCTCACGGCTGTCCTTGTACTTATGAACAGCACGAAGGATTGTGATAACCTCTTTCTCAGTCGGAAGCGGGATAGGACCGCTTACCTGAGCGCCTGTGTTTTTTGCAGTTTCAACGATTTTCTCCGCTGCCTGATCAACAAGGTTGTGATCATAGCCTTTAAGTCTGATGCGGATTTTAACTTTGCTTGCTGCCATTTACTTTTCCTCCTGAAAAATATTGGTGCGATTCGTTGCCAGTTGTTTTTAACCACCCTGCCGTGTGTTTCAATCCTTTTCTTTTAAAATCCGAATGACAGAACATCATTCGGACGCAGACCTACCTCAAAGCTGCAGACGTTCGCAAGTCATCTGCGGGTAGCTGAATACTGGTTATGATTTCGCCCGGTTTAAAATCGGACATACTCCGCCGAAATTCCCGTTCAGTGCAAGCAAACACACTGACCGCCACCTCCGGCATCAACGCATATCTGGTTGTGAGAAATAAGCATTGCATATATAAATATATAATTATGCCTTTTCACACGCTTGGCTATTATATAATATATAAATTGCATTGTCAAGGTTTTTTTTGAATAAAATTTGTAAATTCTTACAATATTTTTGAAAAAAATTCTGTAAATTTGCACAACTGAAAAACGAATGTACATTTAGTGTGAATTTTCACTCACACCACTATATATTGTGCAACACTGTTTTTCATAAAAAATTAGCACTGCCCTATTTCGGACAGTGCTAATTTCATTTTTATGCAGTTTTAAGTGAAAGCTTCAGTTTGTCGGAAATCATTGCAATAAATTCACTGTTAGTAGGCTTACCTCTCTGACTCTGGATTGTATATCCGAAATATGAGGAAAGCACATCAACATCGCCCCTGTCCCAAGCAACTTCAATTGCATGGCGGATAGCTCGTTCTACTCTTGAGGAGGTTGTATTAAATATTTTTGCAACTGTCGGATAAAGCAGCTTTGTTACGGAGCCAAGCATATCCGAATCTTCTACGGAAAGCTTAATAGCTGTTCTGAGGTACTGATAACCCTTAATATGTGCAGGTACGCCTATCTGACGCATAATGTCTGAAATAACGACTTCAATATCATTATCGGAAATCTCAGCGGTTCTCTTTTGCTTTTCTGTTTTCCAGGAAGAAAGACGTTCAATTCTCTTTGCCACAGACTGCGGTGTTACAGGTTTAATGAAATAGTAATCTGCACCTGCACTTATCATCTGTTCTTCAAATTCGGCATTATCCATTGCAGATATAAGAAGTACAAGCGGTTTTTCAGCCAATGACTTTTCAATATGCTCCAGCACTTCAACACCGTCTGCATGCGCCATGAATACATCCATAAGTACCGCATCAAAATGCTGAGAGTCAAGAAGCGACATAACTCGCATTCCGTCTTTTCCCGTAAGTACAACATCAAACCCTGCTGATTCCAGCTCTTTCTTGCATTCCTTGCCGAATGATGCTGAATCGTCGGCAATAAGAACTTTTAAATTGTTTTTCATAAACAACCTCCTATGTGTGAATTTCTTTCACATCTTACCATATTAGTTAAAATTTTGCAATAGGTTTTTTCAATTTTTTGTGATTTATTTTCACAATTTCTCTTTTTCTGCATTTTATGAACAATTCTGATAAAAAGAAACAAGAATTAAAAAAACATTAACTATGCCTGATTTCATGCTGTATACAATTTGACTGTTTATGCTGTTTTCTTTTTCTTTCTGCCAAGAAAAAGTTCAGCTGCACTCCAAAGAACCACACCTGCAACTCCCATAAAGGTTGCAGCAATTCCGACATTAACATAAGGAGTTCTATACTTCATTTCAATGCTGTGTGTGCCTGCGGTTAAATCAATTCCGATAAAAGTTCCCGCAAGCTCTTTATAGTCAGTTTTTTCTCCGTCAATATAAACAGTCCATCCCTGCGTATAAGGAAGAGTAAGCATAACGGTGCTGTTTATATCAGCTGTGTATTTTCCTGAAACAGTATTGCCCTGAACATTTAAATCCGTCTCAAAACCGTCTGAGAGGGTTTTATAAACATTTTCAAATTTGTTCATATCAAGCTGTGCCGTATAAATCGTATGCTCGCCTGAATGTGCCTTGCTTTCCTTTGAAATACGCTTGATTTCAACAGTAACCTCTTCACCTTTATCATAACTGCCAAGATAAACAGCGTTATAATTAAAGCGTGAACACATCTTCTGAACAAACTCACCGTTAACATATAACTCACAGTTGTTTACATATCTGTTTGAATGTTCCTGTGACCCATCGGTATATAAATACATTGGACCGTTGGCATTAGCCCTGAAGGTATACTTTTCAGTATCCTTTTCAATTGATATCAGTTTTGTATTCGGTGTTATATAAACTTCTGTTTTTTCACCTAAAATCGCAGATAATAATATCTGCTGATTTTCAAACGGATTAAGGCCGTACTCCGGCTTCACCTCAATACCTGCCGAAACATTATAGGCAAGCGGAAGTGCATAAGGATTTTTATAAACCGAATGCCCGTCTGAAAGAGAAGAATTCAATTCCATTTTTTCAAGCCCGTCAAGATTGCTCTGCCACAATTCATACTTTACGCCTAAAAGTGATTCCATAAGCAGCATTGGGCTGTTCCAATAGGTATCCGTAGGAAAAACAATATCTTTATCTGAATTTTCGTCAGGAATATTTGTTGAATCCGAATAACCCATTGCAGCCATAAACTCATCAACATTTCCGTCATAAGTGGAACTGTAATGCTCAATACTGTTATAGTTAAACATCAGTGCATCACAGGTTGCAACATCCGAACCAAGCTGTGACAGATAAGAATAATTTTTCTCAAAGCGGTAGAAAGAATTATCATTTGATTTTAATTCATCAACAACCGCTGCCATTTCTTCCGTATAGGATGAAAAACCTGAATTTGAAAAATTATATTCCTTATAAGCAAGCAAGGAATTTACGCCGAGTTCGGCACATATAAGCAATGAAACAACGGCAACAGAAATAAGCTTCTTCCATTGTACTTTCTTTCTGAGATTTTCGCCATTATATATGATGAGTGCAAAAACTGCATAAACTGCATAGATCACTGCATATACAGCTGAAATAAATCTGTTTTGATAATTATTCGTTAAATCAAGAACAAGCACAACAGCACCGATTAATGCCAGTGCCTGCAAAAGTGCTTTTTTATTAATTTTATTTTCATTTTTCTGAATCTCACGTATTGCCATTGCAGAGAGCATAATCATTGCAAAAGCAAAAACAAATGCAAATCTGAAATTATATGAATGACTTTCAACGAAGGCTGTCCACATCAGTTCAAATTCTTTAAAGCAGAAGCCAAGTGTCATAAATACAAAGAACAGGGCGCTTACAATTCGTGTTTTAATATTGATTCTTTTATCAAAAAACAAATAAACAACCAGTACAACAGCTATACCGCCGCAGTAAAGAAGAGGTGAAGTCTTTGTATTTACCGTTGCGTTTATATCAAAGCCTGTAAATGTATAAAGCCAGCTGAAATTCATCTGCGTATAAAGCAGATGGAAACTTGCCTTACCTCCTACTAAAGACATACATGCCGGAAGAAGAATCACAGCACTTGCAAGCACGCCCAGAACCATATCCGCAGCAACACGAATACAGTCAAGAAATGCCTTTCCTATTACAGATTTAAGGTCACGCCATTCATATTTGAGAATAAGCTCAAACAGGAAATAAAAACCTGCCATAAGGCAAACCATAAAGCCTGAATACCAGTTAGAAATTATTGAAAGCGCTACAGAAAAAAACAGCAAGCCTTTTTTCCTGTTATAAAGCATCTCATACACACCGAGACAGGCGAGCGGAAGCATAACTGCTCCGTCAAGCCACATAATATTTCTGCAATAGTAAACATTATACTCCATAAGTGCATAACACGTTGAAAGCATTAATGTTGCTATCCAGTTAATATTATATCTTTTCTTTATAAAATAGCTGCAGGTTACGCCTGCAAAAGACATTTTCAATATGGTTATTACAGAAAAGAACAAGCCTATCTGTGATTTTTTAAAGAAATATATAAGAAGATTCAGCGGACAAGTAAGATAATAAGCAACAAGACCTATCATCTGCCCGCCAAGGGATTTTGATGCCGAATAATCAAGACTGGCATTTCCGTGAAGAACATCCCATAGATAACCGAAATAATCCTTATATTGCAGCTTAGCATCCCATATAAGCACTGTTTTATCACCGAAAGGTGTTATTCCGCTTAAATAAAATGCTGCACAAGTAATAACAAAAGGAATTGCGAATGCAAGAAGCATAACCAGGGCTGTGTTTTTACCATTTTTCTTTTTTAACAAAGGACTCATTGTTTTTTACTCCGTGAAATTTGATATTATCTGTATTAATATATATAATACAGTATTTTATTTACAATATCATAGCCGGCATATTTTGTCAACACAGTAAAAAAGGGCTTTCAAAAATAGCCCTAAAATCTTCAAAATTCGCTTTCTTCAAGCATTGTTTGTGCAAAAATTGCATAACCCTTCAGCGGATTATTAACTATAACGTGTGTAATTGCACCAATGAGTTTCCCGTTCTGGATAATCGGGCTTCCGCTCATCCCCTGAATGATACCGCCTGTTTTTTCAATAAGTGCATCATCTGTTATTTTGATTATCATATTTTTAACGTCTTCATTATAGGAAATCTTAACTATTTCTGCCGAGTATACCTGCGGACCGTTTTCATCAACCGTGCAGATTATCTGTGCAAAACCCTTTTCGGTTTCCTGGGGGGAAGCAACCTCATATTCCGAGCATACGGACATATCAAGTTGTGCCGTGTATTCGCCGAATATCCCCCTTTGTGTGTTTTTAACAAGACTGCCTATTGATTTGCTTAAAAAATCGCAGCACAGTGAACCCGTTTCATTATTGGTTGATTTGATAACTGATGTAACAGTAGTTTCAACTGCTTCTCCGTTTAAAATGGGCATGATTTCACCTGTATCAACATCCGTAATCGGATGACCGAGTGCAGCAACAGTACCTTCTGCAGGATTGAAAAATGTAATGGTTCCGATGCCTGCCGTTGAATCACGCACCCACATGCCTGCCTTGAAGCATCCCTCGTTATCCAGATAAACAGGAGTTAAGGTATAGGTTTTGTATTCTTCATTGCGTTTAACAGTAATAACATAATCGGTGCCGTTATTATTGTTAAAGGCTTCTTCAACCTCATCTGAAGAATATACCTTTTTATTATTAATGGATATAATTATATCTCCAACCTGTATACCTGCCTCCATAGCGGGATTTACGGTTTTTCCGTTCACATTAATATCCTTTGTACCCACAACTATTACTCCGTTCGTGTAAAGCTTAATGCCAAACGGTTGACCGGATACAATCACACTTCGGGTTTGTGCCTTAACTATTTCTTCGCTTTTAACCGGGATGATTCCAAGCAGCTTTAAATCTGCTGTATTTGTTCCCACCGCTTTTGCACTCTGAAAATCTACACTTTCATCATTTAATGCTGAAACAGAATAAATTTTACCTATAACTCTATCTTTTGAATTACGCACAATCATGGTGTCGGGCATCATTGCGGAGCCTGCAATTACAAATGTATAAATAACAGTTAAAATTAATGCAAATAATACATCTAAAATACGAATTACTCTTTTCATAAAATCACCTTAACATATTATTTGCCATACGCTTCAAATTAAATAATGAAATTTTTGCAAAAAAAAACGCTCTGAAAATTCAGAGCGTTTAAAAATTTTTATTTTTTTAAATTGATACTTCCATAGCTACCTGATAAAGATGCTCGTCAATATGCTTTTCCATATTGAGTGCCTCAAAAATATCATAATCAACAACATTGCCGTTCTTTGATGCAACCACTCTGTTGCCGATATTCTTCATCAGAAGCTCTTTAACCGCATAATTGCCCATACGTGTAGCCATAACTCTGTCCTGTGCAGTAGGTGATCCTCCGCGCTGAATATGACCGAGTATGCAGGCACGTGTTTCAACACCTGTTTTATTCTGAATATTTTTTGAAAGTTCGGTAACATCCACACCAACACCTTCTGCAACCATAATAAGGAAATGCTTTTTATCTGTACGCTGGGTACGCTGCATTCTTTCAATAACATCTTTTTCAATATCAAATTCAATTTCGGGAATCAATATTGATGTTGCACCGACTGCAATGCCCGCATTAAGGGCAAGATAGCCTGCACGGCGACCCATAACCTCAATAACAGTGCATCTGTCATGTGATTCAGTTGTATCACGCACACGGTCAACACATTCCATAATGGTATTAAGGCAGGTATCATATCCTATCGTGTAATCACAGCAGGCAATATCATTATCAATAGTTCCCGGAATACCAACACAGGGAATTCCGCGTTCTGACAAATCACGTGCACCCCTGAAAGAACCATCTCCTCCGATTACAACAACGCCTTCAATACCGTGCTCCTTACAGGTACGAATTGCCTTTCTCATTCCCTCTTCAGTTGCAAATTCAGCTGAACGGGCGCTGTAAAGCTTTGTTCCGCCTCTATGAATAATATCCGAAACAGAACGTAAATCAAGTTCTATAAAATCACCGTTAATCAAACCGTTATATCCACGGATAACACCAAGAACACGAATACCATTTACACATGCAGTTCTTACAACTGCACGCACTGCGGCATTCATTCCCGGAGCATCTCCGCCGCTTGTTAATACTGCTATAGTTTTCATATATATATCCTCCAATCAGTTATTGTAAAATTAACATAATTTTACTTAATTAACATAAAAAAGTCAAGTATATATTTTAATGAATAATTCACTCAATAAAGGCCACATTACCTTCACCGATAATTCGTCTTATTTCCTCAAGCATTGTTTTATTTACATCAACAAACAAATTTCTGCTTTGAAGCTCATATTTTTTTTCATCCATATAGTAAAAATACAGAGGATACTGCCCGTCAAATATAGCAGTAACATTCTTAGCTTTTACTATATTTTCATCATCTCTTGATTTAAAACGCAAAAAAAGACCGCGTCTTTTATTATTTTTAGTTTTAACTTCTTCCGTTTGCTGACTTTTATTATCGGAAAGTGCTGTTTCTTTTTTCGGCGGACCGCTGATAGCATTCGCAAGCACCTTGGCATCCTTTTCTTCCTCAATGGAAAGTGTGCCGAACACCGTTATAACATTACCCTGCAGCAGAAGCTGATTATATTTTTCAAGCGTATTCGGAAAAACAATAATTTCAACAGCACCATACAGATCCTCTATGGTGACAAATGCCATATTTTTGCCGTTTCGTGTTTGCTTTAATGTTATATGATTTATTATGCCCGAAATTGAAACCTTTCCGCCGTCTTTATATTTTGAAAGCGGATTGCCCTCTTCTTCAAGCAAATCTATAGTTCTTGCATAGCCAAGACCTTCGATAACATCATTATACTTATCAAGCGGATGACCCGAAAGATACAGCCCTGTCATTTCCTTTTCCATTTTAAGAAGCTCGTTCTTAGGAAATTCATCTACATCCGGCATATCAAATTCAAAACCAAAGGCATTATCATCTGTTCCCAGATCAAAAAAGCCAACCTGACCGTACATTGTTCTTCTGCGATGCTCCTCAAGATTGCTCACAAGGGCGGGAAGCGCCTGCAGCATACTGCGGCGGTTTTCACCGAGAGAATCAAGTGCACCGCATCTGATAAGACTTTCAACGGCTCTTCTGTTGAAATGGCCGGTCTGTAATCTGGAGCAGAAATCAAATAAATCCTTAAATTTACCGTTTTCACGTTCTTTAATTATATCATTTATAAATTCCGAGCCAAGATTTTTTATACCAAGCAAGCCGTAATTAATAACATTTCCGTTGGCATAAAAGCCCTTCATTGATTTATTCACATCAGGCACGGAAAGCTTTAATCCAAGCCTTTTGCATTCAGCAATATAACGTGCCACTTTGTTTGAAGAATCAAGCACAGAGGTCAAAAGGGCAGCCATAAACTGAGCGGGATAATATCTTTTTAAATATGCCGTTCTGTAAGCTACAAGTGCATAGCAAGCTGCGTGGGACTTATTGAATGCATATTTTGCAAATTCAGACATCTGATCAAAAATATCATTGGCAATATTTTCATTTATTCCGTTTTTAGCACAACCTTCAATAAAGGTTACTCGTTCCGCCTCCATAACCGCTTTTTTCTTTTTGCTCATTGCGCGGCGGACAACATCCGCCCTGCCGTACGAATATCCTGCAAGACTGCGGAATATCTGCATAACCTGTTCCTGATACACCATACATCCGAAGGTATCCTCCAATATAGGTTTAAGAAGAGGGGTGCTGTAGGTCACCTTTTCAGGATTATGCGAATTTTCAACAAATGTGTCTATCTGCTTGGCAGGACCGGGTCTGTAAAGCGAGTTGGCAGCTATAAGATGCTCTAATTTGGTTGGTTTCAAATTCATCAGCATCTGCTTCATTCCGCTTGATTCAAACTGAAATATGCCCTCCGTCTGCCCTCTTGCAAAGAGCTTATATATCTCAGAATCTTCAATTGAAATTTGATCTATATCAATGCCTGCATTTTTCGCAGCATCATTTATTACCGTTAATGTACGAAGCCCGAGAAAGTCCATTTTAAGCAACCCGAGCTCCTCCAGCGTTGTCATTATATACTGCGTTACAACAAGACCGTCATTTGTTGCAAGCGGCACATAGGACGAAACAGGGTCATGCGTAATGACTACACCTGCCGCATGAGTTGAGGTGTTTCTTGGCATACCCTCTACTTTACGTGCAGTTTTTATAAGCTCATTAACCTGACTGTTTTCATTCATAAGTGCCCTGAGCTCTTTAGACTTATTAACCGACTGATCTATAGTTATATGAAAGTCATTCGGAACAAGCTTTGCAACAGCGTCAACAGAAGCATAAGGCATACCCATCGCTCTGCCAACATCACGTATCGCCGCCCTTGTCTGAAGTGTTCCGAAGGTTACAATCTGCGCAACATGGTCTGTACCGTATTTCTGAGTTACATAATCTATAACCTCCTGCCTGCGTTCATAGCAGAAATCTATATCAAAATCCGGCATAGACACTCTTTCAGGATTTAAAAAGCGCTCAAAAAGAAGATTATACTTCATAGGGTCAACATCCGTTATTCCTATGCAGTATGCTGCTATCGAACCTGCACCGGATCCCCTTCCCGGACCTACGGGAATACCCTTGCTTTTTGCAAAGGAAACAAAATCTGCAACAATCAGGTAATAATCCGTATAGCCCATTTTGTCAACTGTTGTAAGCTCATATTCCAGACGGTCTGTATATTCCCGAGGAGGATTGCCGTACTTTTCCTTCAGACCCTCATAACAGCACTTTTTAAAATATTCAAAATGATCCATTCCGTTCGGCGTTTCATAAAACGGAAGCTTTGTATTGCCGAATTCAAAATCAAAATTACATCTATCGGCAATTTCGGAGGCAATATCAACAGCTTCGGGAACATCCGAAAACAGTTCCTTCATCTCCTGCTCTGATTTCAGATAAAATTCCTCGGAATGAAACTCAAGTCCTGTATCTTCGCCAAGAATATGGTTAGTAGCAATGCAGATAAGTACCTGCTGTACCCTGCTGTCATCCTTCTCAATATAATGCACATCATTGGTAGCAACAAGCGGTATAGCGGTTTCAGCCGAAAGTCTTTTTAAACCATCCTTAACTATTTTCTGTTCATCAATGCCGTGATCCTGTATTTCAAGAAAATAATTGTTTTCGCCGAAAACATCACGGTACCATAAAGCAGTTCGCTTTGCCGCTTCATAATCTCTCTGCAGAATTGCCTGCGGTATTTCACCTGCAAGGCAGGCAGAAAGGCAGATCAGACCCTCGTGATACTTTTCAAGTATATCGTGATCTATCCTCGGCTTATAATAATAACCCTCGGTAAAGGAAAGGGAAACAAGCTTTATTAAGTTTTTATATCCTGTTTCATTTTCACACAGCAGAATAAGGTGATTATAATCCTTATCAAGCACCTTTTCCTTATCAAACCTTGTTCTGGGTGCAACATAAACCTCACAACCGATAACAGGCCTGATTCCATGATTTTTGCAAGCCTTGTAAAAATCAACAGCCCCATACATATTACCATGATCTGTAATAGCAAGGGACTGCATTCCAAGCTCTTTGGCTTTCAGAACAAGCTGCTCAACACGGCAGGCACCATCCAGCAGGGAATATTCCGTATGAACATGAAGATGTGTAAACATATTACCACTCTTCCCTATTTAATATAAGTTTAAAGCTCTGCAGCTATATCAATAATTCTTTTCAGTCTGTGATTCACACCGCTTCTGCTAAGCGAAGGATTGCACATTTGTGCAAGCTCGGAAAGGCTTAAATCCGGATTTTCATATCTTAATTCTGCAAGAATTTCAAGATTTTCAGGCAGATACTCCTTGCCCTTTTTATTCCATATTTTATCTATCGCCTGAATCTGACCGGCAACGGCATTTACCATTCTGGTTATATTTGCAGTTTCACAGTTTGCTTTTCTGTTTGCCATATTTCTGAAATCTTTAACTATTTTAACATTCATCATTTCAAACATAGCATCCGAAGCACCCATCAGGTAAAGGCAATCCTCTATTGATTCGCTTTCTTTAAAATAAACTATGTTATACCCGTGGCGATAAGTATATTTCGGCTTGAGTTCCATTTCCTCTATCAGCGTCATAAGGCTTTTTGAAAGATTCAGATACGGAACAGTAAATTCAAGATGATAATCCTTTTCAGGTGTTGATATTGTTCCGCAGGAAAGAAATGCACCCGCAGTAAATGCTTTAACACAGCTTTCACAATCAAAATTTGAGTGATTAATCTTTAAGCTGCCTGCACCCTCATGACCGAAGGATTTAAAAAGCTTTGCGGCATCACTTTTTTCGGAAACGGAAACAGTGATATTTCTTCCCTTCGGTGATTTTTTCACGGTATAATTTATATTGAAAAGCTCTTTCAGCAGATTTGCATAAAGCTCTGCAACATGCTCGTTTTCCGTTTGAAGCGAAACACTGCCTGCCGAAAAGCTTTTGCCGAAAATACACATTCCGTAAAGCAATGATTTTTTGCAGCAAGCTGCTTCATATTCAGTTTTTACAAGTTCATCCTTAACCTGCATTGAAAAAGACATTTTGCTACCTAATTTCTATTTATATCCCTATGATTAACTGAAACATTATCCCATCTGCCGCAGAAATGCTTTTTAAGTGCTTCCGCAATAGCAACGGAACGGTGATTTCCGCCTGTGCAGCCTATAGCAAATACAATCTGACTTTTGCCTTCTTTTATGTAAAGCGGATTCAGGAAATCCAGCATATCTATAAGCTTATCAAGCAGTTTCTTAGACTCGTCAAATGAAAAAACATAATTTATTACTTCATCATCAAGTCCTGTTTTTGTTCTTAAATTCTCAACCCAATATGGATTCGGAAGACATCTTACATCTATAACAAAATCTGCTTCGGTAGGTATTCCGTGCTTGAAGCCGAAGGACATAACGTGAATGTTCATTACATCCCTGTCACTTCCAAGCAGAATCTGCGTAAGCCTGTCTCTGAGCTGATTTCCCGAAATATCCGAAGTATCAATAATATGATCTGCCCTTAAACGAACAGAGCTTAAAATTTCTCTTTCATATGCAAGAGCCTGTGCAATATCGCCGTTAAAGCGATCTGCATAAGGATGCTTTCTTCTTGTAAGCTTGTAACGCTTTAATACAATATGTGTTTTTATATCAAGATAAACAACCTTAATATCATAATTAAATTTTTCTTTTTCATTTAACACTTCAATAAGTGATTCAAAATTCTCTGTTGAGCGTATATCAATAACTACAGCAATTTTATTTCTTTCGCCTTTATTTTCAAGAAGCTCAAGAAACGTATTAAGAAGAACAGGCGGCATATTATCTATACAGTAATATCCCACATCCTCAAGAAAACCTATTGCGGTTGATTTGCCTGCTCCCGAAACACCTGTAATTATAACAAGCTCTTTATTTTCATTTCTCATTATTCCGTTACCCTAATTTCCATTTCCAGCTTAACGCCTTTTTCATTCATCACTGTTTCACTGCATATATTGCAAAGCTGCAATATATCACTGCAGGTTGCATTTCCCTTATTTATAACAAACCCTGCGTGCTTCTCACTTATCTGAGCCCCGCCGACGGATTTTCCCTTTAAGCCGCATGCTTCAATCAATGCGCCTGCAAAATATCCCTCAGGTCTTTTAAAGGTTGAGCCTGCACTTGGATACTCAAGCGGCTGCTTATCCTTTCTTCTCTGAAGAAAATCATCCATTTTTGCTTTTATATCTTCTTTGCTTCCCTTTTTAAGTTTCAGATAGATACCCGTAATTACACAGCCGTTATCATAATAAACCGAATGGCGGTAAGAAAGCTTCATTTCACTGCCCTCTAAACTGCCGGAATTTCCGTTTTTGTCAATATGGCTGCACTTATAAAGCACATCCTTCATCTCTCCGCCGTATGCGCCCGCATTCATAAATGCTGCACCGCCGCAGGAGCCCGGAATTCCGTAAGCAAACTCCAGACCTGAAAGACTGTGTTCAAGTGCAAACCTGCAAAGTTTCATCAACGAAGCACCGCTTTGGGCAAAAATCGTTTCATCATCAATAAGCCTCATTTCCGAAAAATCATTGCCAAAGCACATAACACAAGCATTAATGCCATTGTCAGACACAAGCAGATTTGAGCCGTTGCCTATTGCAATAAGCCTTATACCCTGCTGACTGCAGAATTTAATAATCTCTGCCGCTTCATTCTCACTTGCAGGAAAAACCATAAGTGCTGCATTACCGCCAACCTTAAAGGTTGTATGATTTTTCATAGGCTCATTTTTGCTGTATTTAATTTTTAACTTTTCCGCAAAATGAATTAAATCTGTCAAAATATCACCGTTACTGAATTGAACCAAGAAGTGCTGCACCGATTACACCTGCATCATTTCCCAGCTCTGCTTTCATAATTTTAGTCTGAATCTTACTGTGAATTGAATATCTTTCTGCCTGAACAAAACGCTTAAGCGGAGTCATTAAGGTATCACCCTCATTACAGATTCCGCCGCCTACGCAAATGATTTCAGGCTGAAGCGCATTAACAATATCAATAAGACCGCATGCAACATATTTAATATAGTTATCAACAACCTCAATACCTGCTATATCACCTTTTCTCATAGCATCAAAAGCTGTTCTGCCGCTTACCTTGCCCTCTGCCTTAGCCAATTCATGCATAACGGAATCAGGATACTTTTCCATAGCTTCCTTTGTCTGACGTATAAGAGCGGTTGCAGATGCATACGCCTCCCAGCAGCCCCTTCTTCCGCAAGTGCAGGCTTCTCCGTCTACCATAATAACCATATGACCGCATTCTCCGCCGGCAAAGTTTACACCTGTAACAATTTTGCCGTCTACAATAATACCTGAGCCGACACCTGTTCCGAGAGTTACGGCTACAAAGTTTTTAGAACCGTTGCCACAGCCCGCATAAGCCTCACCAAGAGCGGCACAGTTGGCATCATTGGCAATAAAAACCGGAAGATCTCCAAGACGTTCTTTAAGCATATCCCTTGCAGGAACATTATTAAATCCGAGATTGTTTGCAAATTCAATTACGCCCTCTCCATTAACTGTACCCGGAGTACCCATACCAATTGATGAAATATCATTTATTGTAACGCCGGCCTTATCCATTGCTTCACGGCACATTGCAGCAATATCATCAAAAATTTCATCTGCACTGCGCGGTGTGCTTGTTGGTGTTTTGCCTGTTCCTAAAATTCTGTAATCTTCGTTTACTACGGAAGCAACAATATTTGTGCCGCCTAAATCAATTCCTATATTATACATAAATAACCCTCCTGTATTTTATGAGTTTTTCCAGATTTCAAGTTCCTTTTCTCCCGGCTCAATGTCCTCCATTCCAAGACCTACCATAAGCTCTCTTGCTGCATTATAGCCCATTTTTTTCTGACGGTTATTCATTGCCGCCGTTTCAATAATAACAGCAAGGTTTCTTCCGGGATTAACAGGAACGGTTATAACGGGAACCTTTACATCTAAAATTTTTGTATATTCATTATCAAGCCCCAAACGGTCATATGCTTTAGTAGAATCCCACGGTTCGAGCTGGATAACCATATCTATTTTTTCGGAAACCTTAACGGCACCCATACCGAACAAACGGCGTGCATTAATCATACCTATACCGCGAAGCTCAATAAAGTGGCGGATATTATTTGGTGATGAGCCTATAAGCGTATGTGCATCGGTTCTTCTGATTTCAACCGCATCATCTGCAATAAATCTGTGACCTCGTTTGATCAGCTCAACGGCGGTTTCGGATTTACCGGCTCCGCTTTCACCTATGATAAGTACACCCTCACCGTAAACCTCACAAAAAACACCGTGACGTGTAATTCGAGGGGCAAGGCTTGTGTTAAGGTACTGAATAAGCGCCGCAAGAAATGAAGAGGTTTCGTCACTTGTGCGCAGAAGCGGCACCTGATATTTTTCACAGGAATCTATAAAATAATCAGGAATTTCAAGACCCCTTGTAATTACCGCAGCAGCAGGGTGCATACCGAGCCAATAGCTTAATGCTTTATCCTGATCTGCTTTATCCATATTCTGAAGAAAGCCGATTTCCGTCCATCCTAAAATCTGAATTCTTAAAGGATCAAAATAATCCGTATAGCCTGTTAAAACTATACCCGGTCGGTTAACTTCGTTTGTTGTAATCAAAATATCGTTTGCAGCTTTGGGAAGATAAACAACCTCAAGTGAATGGGTTTCAATTATCTTCTGAAGGGAAACAGAATAACTTGCAGCCATTTCTTTAACCTCCTAAGATTATACAGTTTTATTATATAATAAGTTAATAATAAAATGCAATATTTACGGCTCACTTTTTTAAACTTATTATGAATATCTCAATTTTATGATTTACTTTTAAAATCAAACGTGCTATATTTAATATGAATTATTATGTTTCTGGAAGATGCATTAGGAGAGCATATGGATAAAAAACTAAAAATAGCAATCGGTACAGATGCATTTCCGCCTACTACAGACGGAATAAGCAATGTTGCCCAAAGCTATGCAGATATATTAAATAAACATCATTGTGAAGCTGTTGTGGTTACACCTAAAAATCCGAATCAGCAGGACAGAAAATATCCATACGAGATATTCAGATATAAAAGCTGGTGGGTTCCGTCAAAAGAGGGATACAGTGTGGGATGGCCTTTTAAAGAATCTCTGAGCTATGATATTATAGAGAAAGATTTTGATTTGCTTCACAGTCACGCCCCGCTTGCAACAAGCTATTATTTCAGGCTTATTAACAGAAAAAAAAGAATTCCCACAATACTTACATATCACACAAAATATGAATATGATATAGAGAAAAGAGTACCTACCAAGCGCGGAAAAGATTTTGCGCGACGTTTTATTCTGAACAATATTAATTCGGCAGATGAGGTTTGGGTAACAAGCAGCGGTTCTGCCGACAGCCTCAGAAAAATAGGTTATACCGGTGATTATATTGTTATGCCTAACGGCTGCGATATGCCTAAAGCGGATATTCCTAAGGAAATTACAGATAAAATAAAAGCGGAGCATAATATTCCCGCTGATATTCCGGTTTTCATTTATACCGGCAGAATGATTTGGTATAAAAACATAAGACTTATCCTTGAAGCATGCAAAATTTTAAAAGAAAGCGGAAAGGATTTCAGGCTTATAATGCTCGGCTTCGGTGCAGATGAAGCAGCCATAAGATTGAAATATAAATTTCTTGGCCTTTCAGATAAAATAGTCTGGGTCGGCAAGCTGCTTGACCGTGAACGCCTGCAAAACTATTACGCAGCAGCAGATCTGTTGCTTTTTCCTTCTACATTTGATACAAACGGACTTGTTGTAAGAGAAGCGGCATCATGTGCTACCCCTGCCCTTTTAATTGAAGGCTCCTGTGCTGCTGAAGGAATAGAAAACGGCAAAACAGGCTTTTTCTGCAAGGAAAGCACCGAAAATATTGCAGAGGTTCTTTTTGAAATAATGAACAACAAACCTCTGCTTAAAGCTGTTGGAAAAGAAGCACAGGATAAAATATACATTAGCTGGGCAGAAGCTGTTGAAAAGGCATTTGAAAGATACAGAATTGTTATAAACAACTTTTATTCCGACAATAACAGCAATGATGAATATAAATATTAAGGATACAAAAAGCCCTGTTTGGCAATACCAAACAGGGCTTGATTTTTACTGTAATTTAGATATTTCCTCTATAAAGGAGGAGGCTGAATCAAAAGCCTTATAAACTGATGCAAAGCGAACATATGCCACCTCATCAATTTCACGCAGCTTTTCCATTATAAGTTCACCGATACGAACACTCATAACCTCTCTGTCCGTTGCACTCTGAAGAGTTGTTTCAATCTCTGAAATCGCATTTTCAAGATCTGCCGAGGTTACAGGTCTTTTCTCACAGGCACGAAGCATTCCCTTTAAAACCTTGTTACGGTCAAACACTTCTCTGCTTCTGTCTTTCTTAATAACAATAATCGGAACATCCTCTATTGTTTCGTATGTGGTGAAACGCTTGCCGCACTGAATACACTCTCTGCGGCGGCGGATACGCTCATTTTCATCTGTTGGGCGAGAATCTATAACTTTGCTTTCCTCATAACCGCAAAACGGACATCTCATATTAAAAATCCCCCTTTAGACTTTTCATATATGCCATTATATCACAAGATATAGAGAAATGCAAGTATTTTTACTTTACACAACATATTGAAAAATTATGCTTTCTTACGAAGTTCATTCCTGTTATTGTATATGAACATCCATACTGCCATTGCACAGATAATAAAGTAACCTACAAAAGACCATAAATCGGGAATATCACCAAAGGCAAAGAAGCCGACTATTGCCGCAAAAACAACCTGAGAATAATCATAAACGGAAATTTCCCTGCTTGGTGCATGCGTATATGCGGCAGTAATTGAAAACTGACCGCCTGCTGCACATAGACCCGCCATAAGCAGTGCCGCCCATTGCCACAGCTCCATATGATGATAATTAAAAATAAGATACGGAGCGGTTACAATGCTTGAAAATGCAGAAAAGAAAAACACAATCAGCTTGCCGTTTTCGCCTGTTATACCAAGCCAGCGAACACAGGTATAAGCACCGCCTGCACACATTCCGCCGATAAATCCCGCCATGGAAGCAATAATATTTTCATTACCAAAGGTTGGCTTTATTATAAAAAGTGCGCCTACAAAAGCAACGGCAATTGCTATTGCCTGCTTCAGCCGGACTTTCTCTTTAATGAATATTGCAGAAAATATCAGTGCAAAAAACGGACTCATTTTATTAAGCATTGATGCATCTGATAATTCAATTTTATCTATAGCATAAAAATTACCGAATACACCTGCCAGACCGACAACCGATCGGAGTGTAAGGTATTTCATGCTGCCTTTTTTTGGTTTTAGGCTTTCACCTGCTTTTAGCAAAGCAAAAAGTGCAAAGAACATTGCAACAAAATTCCTGAAAAACACTTTCTGAAAGGTTGGAACATCACCGGAAAGTCTTACAAAGGTGTTCATTCCCGTAAAGCACACAGCAGAAAGCAGGATGTAAATTACACCCAAGGTTTTATTGCTTAACTGTTTGCTCATAATTAACCAAGCAGCTTTTCAATGCATGCAAGCTGAACGCATATGCAAAGCAGCTCTGCTGCCATATCAAGCTCGGCAACAGGAGGGAAGCTCGGAGCAATACGGATATTGCTGTCCTTATCGTCCTTGCCGTAAGGATATGTTGCACCTACAGATGTTAAAACAACACCTGCTTCCTTGCAAAGCTCGCCTACTCTTTTTGCACAGCCTTCCATAACATCAAGGCTGATAAAATATCCGCCCTTAGGGTTAAACCATGAAGCAATACCCTTACCTGAAAGCTCATTATCAAGATGTCTTAAAACCATATCAAACTTCGGTTTAAGAATTTCTGCATGCTTTTTCATATGTGCACGAACACCGTCTGCATCACCGAAAAATTCAACGTGACGGTGCTGATTCATCTTATCATAGCTTATAGTCTGAACATTAAGACGCTTTTTGATTGCCGCAATATTATTATCGCTTGCAATAAGAGCCGAAACACCCGAACCCGGGAATGTGATTTTAGAGGTTGAACAAACCTCAATAACCATATCCTCGTTACCGTATTCAGGCAATACGTCAAATATATTAAGAAGCTCATCACTGTCCTTATCAAGATCATGAATACAGTAAGCATTATCCCAGATAATTCTGAAATCCTTTGCCGCCGGCTTCATTGCCGCAATACGCTTAACAACAGCATCACTGTATGTTATTCCCTGAGGGTTTGAATACTTGGGAACACAGAACATACCTTTAACGGAATCATCCTTGATATATTCCTCAATAGCATCCATATCAGGACCATCTTCCTTCATTGCAATGTTAATCATTTTAATTCCGAAATATTCAAGAATTGTAAAATGACGGTCATAACCGGGAACGGGGCAAAGAAATTTAACCTCAGGCAATCTGCACCAAGGGGTATCACCTGCACCATGAGTATAACACTGGCTTATATAATCAAACATAAGTGTAAGGCTCGCATTAGGACCTACTATAACATTCTTGGAATCCACGCCCATTAAATCCGCAAAAAGTTTTTTACAGCTCGGGATACCATCCAGTATACCGTAGTTTCTTATATCAACGCCGTCTGAAACATAATCCTTAACATCATTCATTTGAGATGATAAATCAAGCTGATCTGCACCCGGCTTACCTCTGCTCATATCAAGCTTTAAGCCTTTGGATTTAAAATCATTAAAACGTTTTTCAAGAGCTTTCTGCTCTGCTTTCAATTCTTCCGCAGTCATTTGAGAATAAAGTTTTTCCATATATTTGCCCTCCGTTAAATTTTTAACGGAAGTATTTTACCACTTTTAAATTCATATTGCAATATCTACTACTGCGCAAGTTCCAAAAACCACCTTGTTTCTTCCAAAAACAGGTACGTTTCTCTGCCCGCAATCATACATTTATAGCGTATTCCCGCACCGCCTGATTTCAATGAGGCGGCAGGGCGGATGTCCATAACCCTGTCCACCTCATATCTGCCACCCTCAATTTTAACCTCTTTCGGAATAATATTTCCGTCAATATCAAAAACTGCTGTTACTTCTACATAATTTTTCATAATGCATTACATCTCCTTGTAGTCTTTAAAGTACCCGATTGGGTGAATTGTGTGATCATCGTGCGGATTGAAGCGGCTGAGCTTGGTATCTGCAAGAAGCGATGCTCGCTGCACGGAATAGTTGCCGAATCGTCGTCTTATATCATCTACGGCCTTTTCAAGTTTCTCCAATTTTTCTCTTTTTTCTACAGAACCTGACAAATCAAACTGTACTGCTTCATCAATGTTAAAATCCGAAACAGCTATACCGATGCTTCTTAAAGGATTTTTCCAATTGTAATTTTCAAGAAAAATCTTCATAGCCATATCAATAATTTCAGATGATACATCCGTATGAGCTTTAAGCTGACCCTGCCTTGTAAAATGATAAAGATTTTTATCACGCAGGGTTATAGTTACTGTTTTTCCTTTCAGGCCCTGCTCTCTCATTCTGCGTGCAACGCTTTCTCCAAGCACGGTAAAAACAGTTTTAACATCACTGTTATTAACCATATCACGCGGTGTAGTTGTTGAATTGCCGACGCTTTTAACTGCACGCTCATCATCCATATGACGCACAGGTGAGGTATCCAGTCCGTTTGAAAAGTTGTGCAGAATCTCTCCGTTTTTTCCGAAAACAGAAGTTAAAAAATGAAGATCTGCTTTGGCAATATCCCCGATTGTATAAATACCGTAGGATGCAAGCTTTCTTGTTGTTGCAGGACCGACAAACAGCAAATCATTGCATGGGCTGTTCCACACAATATCCTTATAATTTTGCTTATTGATAACAGTTACCGCATCGGGCTTTTTATAGTCGGAACCGAATTTTGCAAAAATTTTATTCCAAGAAACGCCGATGCTTACTGTTATACCAAGCTCTGCCTTAACACGTTCTCTTATTTCCTCGGCAATATCCTGTCCGCTTCTTCGGCTGCCCGTAACATCAACCCAGTTTTCGTCAAGACCAAATGGTTCTATATAATCGGAATAATCCATATATATTTTCTTAGCCATATTTGAAAAACGGACATAAAGCGGAAAATTCGGAGGCACAACAACTAAACCGGGGCACTTGCTTCTCGCCTTCCATAAAGGCTCTGCCGTTTGAATTCCATATTTGGATGCAATTTCATTTTTAGTTAAAACTATTCCATGTCGTGTTTCCTCACTTCCGCCCACAACAACAGGTTTATCTCTTATTTCAGGATGATGCAGACATTCAACCGAAGCATAAAATTTATTGCAGTCTATGTGTAAAATGGTTTTTTCCATTGTTTTTCACCTTATCGAACATTTGTTTTATCATACATCAAAACAGCATTTTTGTCAACACCCTTTTTTGTTTTCTTCTCCATTCTTATGCGGCTCAGTATAATTTTATATCCGTTTGGAATGTCGGGCCTCGGCTTTGTTTCAACAAACATCTTCCCCGATTTAACAGATGTTGACGAACTGATTACAGGCAGCGCAGTGCTCGCCGTTCATATCTGCGTTGCGGTAATTCCCATTATTGCTGCACTCATCTCTCTTTATCTGTTAAAGAAATTTTTAGGAAGGCAGCAAAAAGGTATTAAATAACATCAACAAATCACTGCCGTTATAACGGCAGTGATTTGTTATTGACAAAGAAAAAATATAATGATATGATATTTACATACTAACAGTATGTAAATAAAGGACATGTACTATGGCAAGAAATAAATACCCCGAAGAAACAAGAAAGCTGATTATTGAAAAAGCAACTGAGCTTTTTTTACAGAAAGGCTATGAAAACACAACCATTCAGGACATCATTGACAATTTAGGCGGATTAACAAAGGGGGCTGTTTACCACCACTTTTCATCTAAAAACGATATTCTGCTTGCAGTTATGACCAATATATACGAAGATAATCATTTGCTTGAAGATTGGGCAAATGTGCTTAAAAGAACCGATTTGACGGGAAAAGAAAAAATAAAAAAGATGTTTTTTATGTCACTTACCGATGCAGATGAATTAAAATTTGCATCTATGAAGGTTGACTATAAAAAAACACCTGAGCTTTTAAGTGATTTTCTGAACAGAACCGTTAATCATCTGGCTCCAACCTTTTTTGAACCTGCAATTTATGAAGGAATAAAGGATGGTTCTATAAAAACAGATTACCCCGAAGAGCTTGCAGAGGTTATGCTTGTTATTGCAAACATATGGCTTAATCCCATTGTATTCCCCTGTGACAATGAAAAGCTGAAAAACAAATTTATGTTTTTATGTAATCTGGCAGACCGGCTTGGAATAGACGGACTGCTTAATGATATTTACCCTGCATTTTCTAAATATGCAAATCAATAAAAAACTTATTATTACAAATAAAAGCCGTGCAAACGGTTTTTATTTAGAAATTATACATACCAAAAGTATGTAATTAAATTTATAAGGAGAATTTATACTATGGGCAGCACTTATGAAAATGAAAAATATGTATCAAAGCGCGAATCTATGATGTATGGTATTGCAAACGGCGGTCAGGTATTGGGCTACTCGCTTGTAAGCTCCTATCTTATGTATTTCTATATCAATGTATTTGCTATTGATGCAAGAATCATATCCATAATCTTTCTGATAGGCGGAATATGGGATATTATAAATAATCCTTTGATAGGTGTATTTATTGACCACAAAAATAATGCAAAGGGAAAGCTTAGTTCTCTGATAAAACGCTTCACTCCTTTTCAGGCTGTTACCACCATTCTTATTTTTATGGGACCTATATTCATCAAAGACAGCTCCCTTATATCACCTGTTAAAATCATTTATCTCCTTATAACGTATTTTTTATGGGAATTTTTCTATTCAATAACAGATGTATCCTTCGGCGGCTTGATTTCCGTGATTTCGCCTAATCCTAAAGAAAGACGAAAAGCCATTCAGACTGCAAATATCTGCGTACAGTTATCAGGATCACTGGTGTTTTTAATTGTTCCCCTAATGATTGATGCTTCAAAATCCGAAAAATTAAACATATCGCTTTCAACGGTATTTATTTTAATAGGCTTACTTGCAGGAATTTTTGGTGTGGGGCTATTTTCTCTTTCGGGATATTTTGTTAAGGAAAGAATCACGCAAACCAAATCCGTTCAGCCGATAAAAGAATTACTATCCGGTGTCATTCACAACAAGCCGCTTCTTCTGCTGCTTTCCTCAAACTTGATTTCCAGCTTTGCAGGCATCGGAGAAGCATTTGCTACCTATTATTATCTTGATGTTCTGGGCTATGCCAGTTTATCAATAATAGTTTCAACCCCTGCATTTTTTATTTCATTATGCTCATATTCACTGATTAAGGTTGCAAAGAAACACTTTAACAATAAGAAAATTATAATATTAAGCTATTCATGTGTTGCAACCGATCAATTTATTTTATTTCTTATAGGTCTTAAATACTATTCAGATTTAAAAGTAATGGTACCTGCACTGATAATCTGCAATTGCATTATCGGAATTTTCGGCGGTATTCTTAATGTTCTGCCAACGGAAATGCTTACGGAAGCCGCAGACTATGCGGAGTGGAAATCAGGAATACGAACAGAAGGTATTGCATTTTCACTGAAGAACAGCGTTGTTAAGGTTTACGGCACACTGGCCCAGGGCTTTGCCGCATTTTTATTAAACATCATAGGCTATGTTTCTGCTTCATCGGGTGAAATTGCAACACAAACAGATATTGTACAAAAAAGAATCTGGTTTATATTTTCACTTATACCTGCAATCATTCGCATACTAAGCATTATACCTGTTTTATTTTATAACATTGTTGATGATGAGCGTGAAAAGATGTTTGAGGAATTGAAAAAAACAAGAAACAGTACGGATTAACCGATACAATAAAAGTAAACCACGAACAAAATGTTCGTGGTTTGTTATTAATTAATAGTATTTACAACTATTGAACGCATAAGTTTAGCTCTTAAATCTTTTAGCAGTATATCTATCAACTGCTATTTTGATAACAGTTGTAATGCCGAGCTTTGCACACTCCTCTGCCGAATAGCCCTCAACATTACAATGCTTAAGCAGCAAATCAAGCCCTTTAACAGTATCATCATAATCTGCAATTTCCGCAGTGCCAAAGCCGATAAAGCTTCTGTAATCTGTTGTTATCCCACCTGTTTTCGTTTCAACATAGCCGTTCATTACATCTGCTTCAACACACACCTTGGAATTTTCACCAATTAAATCAAGCTTTAATCCTTTCTTGGCACAGTGTACATAAAAAATAATTTTGTTATCCTGCACCTCGTAGCCGAATGATAACGGCACAACATAAGGATATTCGCCGTTGTTAATGCCCAATCTTACAGTATCACACGAATCAATTATGGATATGATTTCGTTGAAATCGGTAACTTCCCTGTCTTTACGATTCATTTTATTTCTCCGCCTTATTTAAAATACATATAATACTGACACTTAATCATACCGTTATAGAGCTTTCTGCGTTTATCTGCCTTTCTGCCGAAGCACTTTTCAAATTCCTCATCAGGAGAGATAATTCCATAGCTCCAGCCGTGCTTTGCAGCAAACTTATCACCCATAATATTATAAAGCCTTTCCGCTTCCTTAATATCAAGCATACGCTCACCGTACGGCGGATTTGTAACAAGAGTGCCCCTCTCGCTAGTTGGGCTGAAAACTTTAATATCTGCGGTATCAAGTCTTAAAAACTTATCAACCTTAATACGCTTTGCATTTGCAAGTGTAAGCTCTATTGCGTGGTAATCAATATCCGTTCCGAAAGCAACAAAATCAGTATCTGTTTTGATAATATCTCGGCAGCGCTGACGTTCCTGCTTCCACACCGCTTCGGGAACAAAGCCCCATCTGTCCACCTCAAAATTGCGGTTTATACCCGGTGCAATATTATGGGCAAGCATTGCGCCCTCAATCAGAATAGTACCGCTGCCGCAGAAGGGATCATACATCGTGTGATAATGACGCAGCTTTGAAAGAGAACACATTGCAGCAGCAAGTGTTTCTCTTATAGGTGCTTCGTTCGCTTCAGGGCGGTAGCCCCTTTTATGTAAACCCGTGCCGGAGGTATCAAGCATAATTGTAACATCGTCTTTAATAATAGAAAACTGAATTTGATGAACAGGCCCTGTTTCCTCAAACCACGAAATGTTGTAATCCTCTTTAAGACTTTCAACAACTGCCTTTTTTATAATCTTCTGGCAGTCCGGAACGGAATGAAGTTCTGAATTCAGACTGTAACCCTTAACGGGGAAGGTATCTGACGAGCCTATAAAATCGCTCCAGTTAATCAGCTTAACTGCATCAAAAAGTTCCGTGAAGGTAACTGCCTTGAATCTGTCCATCACGATTAAAATACGTTCTGCAAAACGGCTGTTTATATTCGCACGTGCAAGGATGCTTTCATCACCTTCAAAAAATACCCTGCCGTTTTCTGCAACAACATTTTCAGCACCCATAAATTTAAGTTCGCTTGAAACAAGGCTCTCTACACCAAACAGGCAAGGTGCAACCATATATAAATACATAATAATTTACAACTCCATAAAAAAATTAAGCCGAGAAGAACTCTCGGCTAAAAATCAGTTACTACCGGAAATATCATAAAACACGATTTCATTGGATTTTACAAAACCCTTTTCACGTGCCTTCTGCTCCATATAATCATCCTTATTTTCAGACTGAAGAATGGCATCAAGCTCTTCATTTTCCTTTTTCTGATCCTCAAGCTGCTGCTCATAAGCGGATTTCTGATTGTTTAATCTGCTTATATCGGCACTCTGTGCAATAATTGTTCCTCCGCAATAGAAAAAAAGAACAACCAAAACACCGATAATCAGGAATTTTTTAGTTTTTTTATTATATTTCAAATTCTGAAAAATCCTCGTCATTATTATCACCTGATTTTTT
>OFFJ01000032.1_pt1 | contig 101074 bp, 100 predicted proteins | sample 1521261 | NCBI WGS metagenome assembly OFFJ01 (sample SAMEA3504122, study PRJEB24116) | mouse gut metagenome | biome: mouse gut; feature: mouse-associated habitat; material: faeces | place: Denmark | collected 2011 | reverse complement strand
CGAATGGAATTTTGACGATATTTTTTCGGAACAGAGGTAACTTGAGCAGGACAAGAATGACTTATCAGAAGATAATAAAGGTGCTGGGACTACCTGATGGGAGCGTCAGATAGTCTTCGGCAAAAAAAAATAAAATTTTTTTCAAAAAAGTCTTGACTTACCACACATTGTGTGATATAATATAAGAGTAATGAGGGAGGTGAGAAAAACGAGTACAAAAGACATAATCGAAATTGCCTTAACGATATGGTCAAATGTGATTGCAACAATCAGTTTGATAATATTAATAAAACAAGGCAAAAAGAAAACCGCTCCGAAAAAGTCTACCAAACAAAAACGGAAACGGTAAAGGGATGGGGAGGAAACTCCCCTGACCTTGTGTCTTTAGTATAGTACAAAACTATGAAAAAATCAATACTTTTATTAATTATCATTGCCTGTGTAGGTTGTGCTCTTGCCTTTACAGTGTTATCTAATTTAAGATTAATTGTATTAATTACATCTGCTGTTGCTGCCACATCTGCATTAGTTATGATAATCAAAAACCGAAAGGATTTATAAATGACAATTAAAGAATTACGAACATTATCAAAAATGACACAACAGGAATTTGCTGACTATTTTGGAATTTCTAAAAGAGCTATTGAAAGTTGGGAGGGCGGTCAAAGGCAATGCCCTAAATATCTTCTTGATTTGATTGAATACAAATTAAGAAATGAAAACTTGATATAATAAAAAGCCCCTACTGTTCAGAATTAACTGAGCAATAGGGGCTATAATTTTATGCTTTATTCAATTTTATAATCCACCCGCATAGGCAACAAAGCCGCATTTATAGTTGGATGTACCATCTATCTTGTAAAGTACAAGGTACATACCGTCTATCTTGCCAAGGCAGGTGCAGCTTTCTTTAGGGCTGAGTGTGCCGACAGTTGTTTTCTTTGCCGTATCGGCATAAACGGTTTCCTTGGTTGAGCCATTGGTCCACGTTTTGCCTGCTGTCGGCACAGTAGTTACACCGCCAGCATACTTCACAAAGCCCGCCTTATGTTTCGATGTGCCGCTGAGTTCATATACAACAACATAGCCGTTGCCTGACTTCCCATAGCACTGTGCAGCTTCCTTTGCAGAAAGCGAGCCAAGTTCTTCCTTGAGATTACTCTGCTTGTAAACAGGCTCTTTTGTTTTGCCGTTCTGCCACTTGATGGGTGAAGGATAGCTGCCTGATGCACTTCCCGTACTTGATATATCATTCCAATCAATATAACTGTTAGGGTCAAGGAGGTTTTTGTTGTATGCCCACGTTTTGGAATTCTGCACCTCAATATGAAGGTGAGCTCCATAGCTGTTTCCTGTGTTGCCCATTATGCCGACTGAATCACCCTTTTTTATGGTGCTGCCGACCTTCAGCTTGCTCTTTTCTTTCATATGTGCCATTAGGATTGATTTGCCGTCTGTGGTTGTGATAACAACCATATTGCCGTAGCTTGTGTTGTATTCGTTTCTCTGAACGGTACCGTCTGCAGGTGAAACAAGGGTGATATTGGGGCAGATTCGGTCAACTCCTGTGTGATAACCTGCTGCCCAGTTACCTTTTTTCTTGAATGCGGTAGTCTGTGAGGATGATGCATTAAATGGTGAACGATACATATTTATTCCTCCTCTGCTTTTGCAGGCGACTGCAAATTCATTATTGCTGCAAGTCCGGCTGATGCGGCAGAAAGTGCAAGACCGATTAACGCAGTTTTGACAACATCCCTATCGCCTGTGAAGTCTACACCGGCAATATTAACAATTATGTAGCCTGCTGCTGTCTGTACAAAGGTTTTTAACATTCTTTTAGCTGTTTCTTTTGTAAACTTGAATTTCATTTTTAATCCTCCACAAAATTAATGAATTACTAATGTAAGCACTGCACCAATAACAGCACCTACAACAGTTGTAATAAGACTTGTCCATATTGTTCGTTTAAAATACTTATGGCTTTCAGCAGGTTCTCTTTCAAGACGCTCAAGTCTTGCCCCTTGTTTCGTCTGTTCTTTTGCCATATATTCCATATTAACTGCAAGAGTTTTTACTGAAGTTGTTAATTCAGTTAAAGTCTTATCCCTTTCCTCTTGCTCATGCATACGGTGTTTAAGGCTCTTAATTTCGTTTTCGTGGTCTTTAAGAGCAACTGCAACTTCTTCATTTGTCACATCAGATTTCCTCCTTATCAAGTATTTTCTGCACCTGTTCTCTCAACTTTTCAGGCACATCATCAATTGTTTTCTTACCTTTTCGGATAAGGTCTGCATATACCTTTTCCATAAAGTTATCCTCCTATTAATTCGTACACATCGCAAAGAGCAAGCTGTGTATCTGTAAGCTCATTTGCAAGTTCTCTGTTATTTTCATTAAGTAACATGATGTATTCATCCTTTGTGTATTGAGTCTGATTGAATTCATACTCTGTATGCTCGCCGTTTTCATCAGTTACTGTCATTTCGCTGATGTCCTTGTTTTCCCATACAGAATGTTCATCAATCTCAATTTCTTTTGGTTTAACTGTGCTTTGCACTCTTCCGTGATTTATCATTGCAAGTCCTCCTTAATCCGCTGTTGGTATGTACACAAGACGGCATCCGTTCATTCGCATTGCCTGATTGTAATTTGTCTGCAAATCTGTATGGAATGCTCCGCAATAGGCAGCCTGATTCCATAAGCCGCCATTGAGTACAATCTTATTAACTGTACTGTTCGGAACGACTGCCAATCTGTCACCAACAGGCAACGCACTTGTTCCGCCTATTTCGGACGGCATAAACAGCCAGTCATATTTTTCATCATAGCCGAAAGCGTTGATATATCCGTAATTGTTGGCAACTGTCAGTTCAGGTGAATGATAATTGCCGTCTGTTTTATTAACATCAAAATTGAAATCATCGGCAATATACACTCTGTTTGCTCCGTTTTCATCACCCTTGTAATTTATGCCCTCAATCATTAAGGCAATATTGCCGTAAGGATTTTCAACACCACGGTAAGATAAAGAAAGGAAACCTTCTTCCCGGTATGTAGTTTCAACTCCATTGGTAATATTAAAGGTTGTTGCTGCATTGCCGGTTACATTTCCTAAAGTTCTTGTAGCACCCGTATTGCAGGCACAGTTCTTACCTGACACATCAGACAATCTGCAAACACCCTGTCCTATAGCAGCCTGCATATTCAATGTACCGTATTCGATCATCATAAGAAGCTGATTTGCCGATAATGTTTTAATCATTTCACAATGCCATCCGGTACCTCTGTTTGAACACAGCTTTTCAGCATTGGTTATATTCAAGGCAATATTCTGACCCGATATTGGCTTTTGTGAAGAAACAGAACAAATCAAATCAGCTTCCGTGTTGATTTCGGGGTTTGTTGACTGAGCATCATTATAATAGCCTGTGTCGGATGCCTTTTTGAGAACTCCCTCATAGGCGGAAAACAGGATATAATCAACCTCGTTGCCGTTTTCGTCATAGAATGCAGGATGAGGCTTAAAGCCTGCTTTTGGTGTATCAGAAGCATAATAATTAGCTTTGCGGATATGATAGCCAATACCCGTTGCTATGTTCTTCTCAAGCTTCAACGGAACAACCTTGTAATAAAACTTAGGCTGATACACCATTACTTGACCATTTGTACCATCATCGGTATAGTTTGTATCACCGTAATATGCGTTTATTGTTCCGTTATCAGCAACATTGCAGCGTTTACGGCCGCCGTACATAGCAAAGCCGTCAAAGTCTGTGCCTGCATTCTTGCCTACTGCGCCTGCAAGTCTTGTGAATATCTTGTTTTCATAATCAACGCAAAGTCCAAGAATGTCATTATCTGTATAGCCAATATATGCTTTGATTTCCTCTACACCTTCAAGGGCTTCTTTTGCGTTATTAACAGTTTCTTCAATTGCACCGATTGCCTTTGTTGCTTCATTTATTGTTTCCATTAAAATAAGAAATTCATCTGTACTTGTAACTTGATTTGCTGAAGCAGGAACAGCACCTACTTCTATAAAGAAGGTTGCAGATGATAAAATTGAATTTCCATCCATTAATGATATATCTGCATTTACTGTGCCTTCTACTGCTAAAACCTGATTGGTAAGTTCAACAGTAATTGTATTATCTTGGTTAATCGTAGCTTCATTAATACAGCTTGTTCCATCTTGCTTTAAACACCTGAAAACAGCAGTACAATTTTTAGGCGGAACAAATTGTTCTCCGCTCTCTGTTATTGTAATTCTTACAAATCTTGAATTATTATCCCACTGTTTGCCCTTAATGTATCTGAATTTAACATTATCATTTACATCAAGCGTTAGATTTTGAATAGCTTGCATTTTTTAGTTCCTCCTCAAGATTTTCAATTTTGTTTAAAAGATATTTAACTGCATAGGTTAAAGGTGCTATAAATTCTTCATACGATAAGCTCCAGCCAGCTTCATTATCATATGAGCATGCTGCTATATTTCCAATAGTTTTCTTTGCTGCTGAATCTATATCCGGTGCCATAAAACCGAATCTAATAGGAGCAGTGTTACCTTCATGTTTCAAATTATAACTATACGGTTGGATTGCCTTGATGAAATCAAGAACAGAAAAATCTAATAATTTTTGATTTTTCTTTTTGTTAGGATCTGATGTAACTATTGGAGAATTATCTAAATAAATTCTTGACCATTTATGCGAGGGTTCTCCTAAGTCACAAGTTGAATTTTCTGTTCCGTTCTGATCTAATGGTTGTAACACACCAGCATTGCTATTGTTTATATACCATCTAAGTTGTCTCCATCTTTCAGAATTTAAACCACCATTGCAAGCCCTTACAGAGAATGGATTTGAATTGTATCCATACGTATCTGATGAGTTATCCATATTTACATTAATTTGTGGAGAAGAAATCATTCCCTTATTAACAATTGATTCGCAGCGAACTTCATTACATTCAATATTGCCATCATCTGATATTGCCAAAATGTATTCAGAGCCTACAGTTGAATAAATTTTAATTATATAGTTTTGAGTACTGCTTCCTGTTTCTGATGAAATTTCACAAATAATTTGGTAAGTCTGACCATCTGATTCTTTAACATCCCACGTTTTTTTCATCCCGGTATCAGTTATTTCAAACCCGGCTATATTGCCCTTGTCTGCTTCAATAGCTATTCCTCGGATATATTGCCCCACAAGTTCATCTGAAACAACTCCATTTGCTGTGATAGCAGTTTTCCATTCCCAATCTCTTCCGTCTGGTGTCCTTGTTTTTGCAATTTGTATTCCTAAAGTTCCTATTGACAGAGCTCCATATAATTCAGATGCAGGGTCTAAATCTTCAAATAAAACAGCACGAATATTTTGTTTTTCCGATGCTGTAATTTGTGATTTGAGTTGAACGTTTACAGCATTTAAAATTCCCTGCACTTTTTCCGCATTGATTGTTCCATCAGAATTGGTTATTTGTCTTATTAATTCCAAATTATTATTCACTAAATTTTCGGTGTTTTTTATATCTGTTGTTGCCTTTTCTACAGATAAGGTATTATTTGTGAAATAATTTGGCTGAAATGACCCTAAAACAACGCTTTGTGTTTTTCCCCTAATACAATCATATGTAACGGAAATTGCCTGCGTTTTAACCGATATGCCAAGTTTTTCGTTTAAACAAACTGCGGTATCTCCTAAAGAAATCTTTTCAAGCTGTGCAAAACTACTGTATTCCGAAACATTTTCAAGAAGTTCAACATCAATATCCAATGTTATTTCCTCTTTATCAACGTTCTCTTCCGAAAACATAAGTTTACTTCTGCGAATAAGTTCCTGCTGCAGTGCTGCTAATGTTGGAAATGATGCTTCATCTTCTTGTGCATCTTGTGTGAGTTTTACATCCTCAAATTTAACAACTCTTGTATATACAACAGGATAATTATTAATCAAAGGACTATCTACCCAAGGCTCATTTCCAGTTAACATATATCCGTTATATGCTTGCGGAACTATGCGCGTACATAGATTGCTTCTATCAATTTTCTGTGTCATCCCAAGTATGTTTTTACCATACCTAAGAGTTACTCCGTAATCTCCGCCAGCTTGCTGATTTATTATGATATTAAAGTTATCATAAATAATCTGCCCTCCCCAACGATTAATGAACGATTGGTCAATATCACCATTAATTGCACTGATTGCATTTTGATTCTGATAATACGCAGTAGCGGTTTTTATTATATTGCTGCTTCCTGTATATTTAGTGCCTTTTAGAATTTGATTCAATGCTGTTTGTCCGTTAACTAATGTAGGTCTGACATCAAGAAGAAACGTATCATTGCAGGCATCTAAAAAAATCGGATATGCCAGGGCGGTAATCTCCGTTTCATTCAATTCTACGTTATAGATTCTAAATAACTGTTCACCATTAAATGAAGGTGCTTTAATTACAGCTCCATCAACTATAAATTTCCACCATCCTTGCCCATCAACAATATGTTTTAAGGAAAGCACCCAATCTGCATTCAGATTAGCAGTAATTGTACATTCTGTTGGAAACAATACAATATTTCCATTATTATTAAAATTTGTGTTTTGAGGAGAATATATCTGAATCATTAAATTGTCCTCCAGTTAGGAATTATTTTTACAGTCCCGTCATTTGGTTTGGAAATCGAAATCGGGTTATTTCCGTTTTTTAACCATAAGTCTTCAAATTTTCCAAAAGAATTTTGATTTATTAATTGTCCGTTGTCTTCACGATATATAAGCATAAGGTTTGAATCTACAACGGCATTGCCGGAAACATTTACTGTAAATTCATTTCCGTTAACAGTTAGTTTAAATACTCCATTGCCTGTAAGCTTGTATATAGGTGTAGATGTGTAATACAAATTAATAATCTGAGGAATAATATCAATTTCCCTTTCGCCTATAGTAAGATAAGTAAAAGGATCACAAGTGCAATTTAAAGTAAAAATACCTATACGATGTGATGTTCTATCAACATCAGACATTTCAATAATTTGCGTTTTATAAAAAAAGTTTGCATCATCATTAAATGAAAGCTTACTTTGTTGATGTGAATAAATCCAAGACCTTATTTTTCTTGCGTTGACTGCAAAAGTCTCAGCTTTATCAGACATAAAATTACACTCTATTTCAAAACTGATTGCTTCAAAAGTATTATCGTCAATTGTTAAAATCCCATTTCTTCCGCTTATGCTTTTTTGCTCAATTCTTTTTTTCGGTGTTGGGATATTGGGCCTTTGAATTGCATATACACCCAATTCTGAGGCATTTTTATTATTTAATTTAAAATCATACATTTGCAACACCCCTTGACATTGAATAAGCAGTTTGCTGACTTGTAATATACTTTTGAGTATTATTTGCAATGATTTTGCCATCAAGAATTAAAGGAGCATTTAATACTATTTCAGATGTGCCTCCGCCAACATCAAGAATATTTGAATTGTCACCAAAACCAAGTGTAATATTTCCTGCAAGACTGCCTGCTGCTTTTTTCAATTTACCCTCATTCGCATAAATACCTTTTGTTAATTCATCAATCATATCCGGCATCCAATTCGGAACATCAACAAGAGGCCCTTTATCAGGCACAGAAAAATGCAAAAAAGAACTTATTGTATTTGCAATTTTTTTGACTGCATTAGTTACTTTCCTAATCATTGACAGTATTCCGTCAATAATATTTTGAATAAAGTCCTTGCCCCATTCCTTGGCCGATTGTCCCACTTTGGCTAATCCGCCGAATAATGCAGAAATTATTTTTGGTACTGCGGTAAGCAACAAACCAATATAGTTAATTAACTGCTGTGCAAGAACTGTTAAAATCCTAATTGCTACAGGTATTATTTCTGGAATTAATTTTATTAATGCAGCAACTAAATTAGAAATAATCAACGGAACAGCTTCCATAAGCCTTGGCATAGCATCAACAAGTCCTTCTGCTATTGCCAAAATGATTTCTACTGCTGCCATAATCAAATTAGATAATGTATCCGGTGCAGTAAGAACATCTACTATTTCCAAAATAACGTCTACAATTGTAGGAATTAATTCAGGTATGTATTCGGCAAGTGCCTGAGCTAAATAAACAATTATATTTAGTGCTGCTTGCAGCAATTCAGGTAATGCCCCTAAGATGCCATCAACTAACGAGAATAAAATACTTGTTCCGCTTTCAATTATTGATGGAAGTGAATTTACCAAAGATTCAAGTAACTTTGGAATTAATGTGTTTAAAACCTCTGTTACTATTGGAAGTAATTCGTCAACTTGTTCTATCAAGGAAGTTGCCATTGCGGCAATTCCCTCGCCAAGTTTTGCTGCCGATTCTGTACTGCCATTCAATGCTCCTGTCAAACCTTCGCCAATTAGTTCCACACCCGGAACAATGGCATTTATCATATCAGCACCAATCAGTTTAAAACCTGTTGAAACGGGTTCAAGTGCACCACCGAGCTTTGCAGTTGCATCTGTCAACTCCGATTGTGCAAGCCTCGCATCAATAATCGCCCCATTAGTATCACGATAATTTTTAGCAGCATCTGAGTAAAGATTATTTAAAGTGTTTGTTATAAGTGCAGCCCTTTCCTGTTCGCTACTGCAGGCTTTCAAACTTTCATTGAAATCGTCCTCGGATACTCCGGCCCAGTTAAGAGCATCTGCAAGCGGTCCTGTAACTTGTCCGACTTTAGCAGTTTCATTTGCTGCTTCAGTCAATCCCTCTATCGGCAAACTATCTCCAAAAGTGCCCCAAACACCAGCACATATATTCGTCCATTTATCTAAATCCTTTTGATTTGTAGTTAATTTGGCTAAATGGTTTACGGCTTCAACACTTCGGTCCTCCTCGCCAAGCACAGAAAAAAAATGTTTATATGTATCTGTTGCCACTTCTTGAGAAATTCCTGCAGATTTGAATGCTGTTTCAAGTTTGCCCATGTCTTCTCGGTATTCTCTTGTGCTTTCGGTAATGCTATTAATTGCAGCTACTCCGCCTGCTGCAGCACCAACCACGCCCGCAACAGCACCCGACGCAAGCTTTAATCCCGTTTTCAATCCACCCGCGACTTTTCCGAGTTTTTCGGTTTTAGTGGATGCATTTTCAGCGGAGTTTCCCATTTTGTCAAAAGAATCACTTGTTTCTTTTGCACTGCTTGCCATCTGTTCAATAGCACTGTCATTTCTTTTAATTTGATTTTTCAAATTATTCAAATCGGTTTCGGCATTATTTAAAATTCTTTGCCATTTCAGCGTTTGATCTGCATTTTCGCCGTATTCCTTTTTTGAAAATTCAAGAGCTTTTTTTACCTCTTCAATTTTTTTCTCCTGCTGGTCTATTTCTTTATTGAGAATAGCATTTTGTTTTACAAGTGCTTCTTCACTATCTGCATTGCCATCAAATTCAGAAGCTGTTTTTTTTAATTCACTTTCAAGTGTTCTTAAATTTTCATTTATCGAATTTAGTTGTTTGCGAAACTCCTTTTCGCCATCAAGTCCTATTTTCGGGCCTATCGTATAACTCGCCATTTATTAATTCACCTCTTTGGGAAAATATTTTTCTTCATCAAACACCTCTATGGCCAAATCATGTGAAATCTGATAAACCGAGATTAGATCATATAGATTTCCTAAAGGCATATGTTCAAATTCTGTTCTTGGAATGTTAAGCATATATCCCCAATACTCAAGCCACACAAGGGGGATTGGTTGATTTGTGTGGCGGTTTATTTTTTTGGGTTTTTAAGTTTTGTTTTAATATCACCATTTGCCGAAGATAAACAGTTCATCATTGCAGAAACAAATTTTTCAATTTCATCATCATTTAATAAATTCAGTATTTCTTCTGAGGATAAACCGCGCCACTTACCATTTTCATCTACAGCACTATTGCTTCTTATTCGTTCATTTGAAGCGAAACAATTATTGTAAGCAGCTCCCTGTTGAATAAGGATTTCACCAATTAATCCAACGCCATCCATAGCTTCGCCGAACACTTCCAGCTTCTCATCATCTGAAAGCGTTTTAATATTCTTATTGCCAATGGCTTTCTGAATCGGCTTTAATGCCTTGTTTATCTCCACCATGCGACGTTTCGCACCTAAAGAAAAAACAAGTGGGTAGTATAAACCACCCACTTGTGCATAAAAAACTTTTTTCATTTTTAATTTTCCTCCGCAGTTTCGCCGCAGCGGAATTTTAAATATTCAATTGCATCCGCCTCATTATCAAACCATGCATCTTCCATCCATGGATGTTTGTTTTCATCATCTGCCTGATCGGAACGAAAAACAGTGGCAGTAATGGATGGTGTTTGCCATTCGATACTTTCGCCCTTTGTGGTTGCCGCATTTTCAGGTAATTTGAATTGTACTTTAGGAAGGAAAACAACACGAAAAGAGTCCGCATTGTCAATCTGATGCGTTTCGATTATGCCGAATCCAAAGTATGGTGCCTTCGCATCGTCATCATAAACGGTTACATTTACTTTTTTACCGGCACCATATGAAACTTCTTTTGTTTTAAGTCCAAGAACAAATTTACTTACATTTTCGGTTAAATCATCTGTTCCGAGTGTAAGCTCTCCGCTCTGAAATGTGCCGTTGTCATTCTCTTTAATGGCATTATCTGCATAAAGAGGGTTATCATCAGATGTAGTCCAAGAAACGCCATATTCAACTGCTGCACCTGCTACGGTTGGCTGTGAATATGAAACACTTCCATCGTTATTTTCGTATTTACCTAAGAAAGGTATCGCTAAACCTTTAATTGCCATATTATAGCTCCTTTGAAATATTTTTATTAAATTCTTCTTCAAGAATTTTGATTGTTTTATTGTAACTTGATTTCACTGTTCTGGTAACAAAGTTATTTTTCCGTAAAAACTTTGTGCCTTTTTCCAAAGAACGTACAATTAGTACATTGGGAATTCCTCTTGGAAAACTTTTTGTTTTATAACTTCCATAGCCATCAAAACCGATTTTAACATTAATAAAACCATTTTTATTTTCAAATGCTGCAATTCCAAAGCCATTAATTATATCTTGTTTTTGAACAGAAGAAATACTATGTGCTTTTTGACCATTGGGCATATATGGAGGAAGTCCGCTTCCGTCTTTTCTGTCATATGTAGGTAATGCTTGCAATGCATTCATTATTTCCTTGCTCATATACGCAGCACCGTTGTATACGGCAGGCTTGATACACCCTTCCAATCCTTGATCCAACCTATCGTAACTGTTAATAGTTAGTTTAATTCCTTTTCCAATATCTAAATATGCCACTAAATTTCCACCTCATAATGATAATTGATGAATTGTGAGTTTTCATCATATTCAACATCAGTAAGCTGAAATGATATTCTGTTTGTATTAAAAGCTTTTTCAAGCTTTTTAATAAATTCGTAATCAACAGTTTTGAAATACAAATCAATATCAAAACTTATTGAACACTGTAGTTTTTGATTATCTGCTGCAACCTCGCTGCCTTCTCCACTTTCCTTCCAAACAATATATGGATATTCTGCATTTTTCGCAAAAAAATGAAACACGTTTGAAGTTACAGATAATAAGCAATCAATTATCTTTTGGTATTTCAAAACTATGCTCAGTCCTTTCAAGAGAAATTCGCATAACACGCAAGCCTTCTTCATTAACTACCGGCTGCACCATTCTTATATGGAATTGTGAACCATCTTCAAAAACTGCAATATCATTAACAAAGATGTTTTTTTCAAAATATGTTTCTATAACTGCAGATATATTCTGACCATTTTGCATGGCATGATAAAACCGTGCTATTCCAAGTTCATAAAATGAAAAGCAAAACTTAGTTTTATATTCCAATTCACCAGCAGGCATTTCACCCGGCTTGGCCGTATTCTTTGTTTGATATATCTTAGCAATTCCATCATCATATGTTTTCAAATCTTCTCACTGCCTTTTTGAGATAAAATTAAATTGTTCAAACTATATCTTAAAAAGCGAGGCATCGAAGTTTCCCCCGATGCCCTTTTTCTAAATAAATAAGCTGCATACTGAACAATAAGCATGTTGCATTCAATGTTATCAGAAAGAACGGCACCCTCTCTTTCAATTTCCTTCTTTGAAAACTCTAATAACTTTAAAAGAAAGCTATCATTTGAATCTGTTAACATCTGCAAATCTGATTTTAAGAGTGCCAGTCTTTCCGTTTTAGTCATTTTTATGCACCAGCCTTTGTAATATTAACAGTATATGTAATTGTTGAAAGCCCTTTGTTTACAGTAATTACAAGCTTATGTGAGCCTTTGGTGAATTTGACATTCTGATTATTAACAATCTTTTTATCATCAAATGTCATTTCAATCTGTGCTCCAGCCTGTGATGGCACTGCAGAAATTGTTGCATCAGCATTTGCGGCAGTTACGGTGTAATCGTACTTTGCAGAATTAAATACTGGTGAAAGGCTTTCTTCTCCGATAACTAAATCTGCAAGAGTGGCATCGTTAGCCTTGTCTCCTGCAAATGTTGCTGATGTTGTCGGTGCTGTGCCTATACCAATTGCAACAAAGGCCTCAGGAATAACAGGAGTGCCATCATATCTGGCAGTGCCTTTAAACGCAATCTGGTCTTCTGCAAATCTGTAATCATCGGAACGCTCAATATTTGAGCCTGCTCTTTCAGCAAGTAAATAGAGATCACCATAACCGGCAATGATATTATTATCAGGAATAATATCATCTGATAATACTATAATATCGCCGCCGGCAACCGGCATGATGCCTTCCTCAATCGTAACAATCTTACCTTCAGCGTTAGCAGTCATTCCCTGAATTTTAATATTGGTATATGTACTTTCGTTCATTGCCCAGAATTTGGTGCTTCTTGAATACTTACCCTTAGTAAGTCCGCCGGCTTTAACGATTTCCTTAAAGAAATCAATTCCTGTTACAGATTCATCAATGGTTATTAAATGTGATGAAAGGTCTTCCCATGGTCTTGCCTGCTGCGGATAGTCACTTGGTTCAAATGTCTGTGCAAGTCTTACAGCAATACCAAGCGGCATTTTTGTTCCATATCCGTAAAGAATTGCTTTGTCAATACCAATACCGAGTGAAATGAGCAGAGCTTCAACAATTTCATATGCAAGGTCAATATCTGAACTGTCTTCCAAGGTTGCCTTGCAAATATAAATTAATGCGCCTAATTTATAGCCATCAACCTCAACCTGGTTGAAACCAAAATCTATTTCGTTAATAGCTGCGCACATTTCAGTCCATACAGCTTCCGGAATTGTTCCCATTACAATCTGACGTGATTTACCGTTAACGCTGCGTAATCTCACTCTATTGATAAGCTTAGAGTAGTTAATAATATTTTCTCTTATAATATCAAGAAGAACTGTTGGTATTCCAAGCTGCGCACCGCTTATTGCTCTGTTCTGACTTGATGCTTCCAGTCCTTTTTCTCTGAAATCTTTTAAGAATGTTCTTACTTCTTCCGAAGCAAAAAGCTGGTTGCGTTCCTCTGGTGTAAGATTAAAGAATTTTCTTGTCTGCATGTTTTTAATATCCTTTCTTTCGTTTGGTAATTTTGATTCTCTTGGTATAGAATCGGTTTTTGAACGCAGTTCTTCAATTTCTCTTTCCCAACTGCGTATTTCTTCTTCAGCTGCTTTGATTTCAGCTTCGTTTTCAGAACTTTCAGAATCAATTCTCTCCGCTTCATCTTCAACAACTTTTCTTTCCTCGTCTGTTGAATTTTCATCAAGCTCATTCAATGATTCTTCACATTCCTTAGCCTGCTGCTCAAGATTTCGCTTTGTTATATTCAAAGCTTCCAAATCTTTTTTTCTTTCCTGAATTTTTTTGGATAATACAAGTGCTTTAAGTGCCATAATGACTACTCTCCTTTTATTTTATTTAAAATTGTTTTTTTCCACGCCTGAAAACTCTCTCTTTTTTCGTTTTTGATTTCTTCAAGCGTTTGCTTATTTCTTGCATGAATTTCTGTGTTTTCATAAGCAGGAAATGTACATGGTGAAACTTCATATAAAGGCGAAACAATTTTTATATCGTCAAGAATTGCTCCATCATCCTCATATGTTCGTTCTTTTGATTTAATATCAAATCCAAATGAACAACCTGTAACATCCTTCCTGCGGATTCTTGCTAATGCATTCATCGCATCGGAATCCTGTTTATTGATTTCAACAGTTCCAAAAAGTCCTACTTCATCACAATAAAAAACAGCAGTTCCATTTGACCTGCTGCCTAAAACAATATTGCTATCATGATTCCATAAAACCTTTATTTCACTGCCGCTTGCTAAATATTCATCAAATGCTCCGGGGCTGATTTTTTCTTTCCATCCGGGGCATATTTCATAAAACTCGTTAAATTTTGCAAAATACCCCTCAATAATAGGATTACCATTTTCTGCTTCACGAATTTTCATTGATTCAATATTAAGCATTCTAACTTCCATTGTTTTCACCTCCTCCTTGAAGTTTCTTTTGATCTCCTATCATTCCTTGTGGAATATAGTTTTCCAAAATAACCAATTCATCTAAGCCTTCGATTGGATCACTTCCAACCCAGTCTCGTACTTCATTACCCGTCATAATGCCTCTTGTGTATAAATTAGCTCCCACCGTGGAAAGCTCTGAAATATCGTATGTATACAAGGAACGAGCATTGAATCGGATATACCAATCAGGATTTATGATTAATTTTTTGGTTATTTCTTGTTCAATAATATTGCAAATAGATTTGATTTTCGTTGAAATAAAATTATTCCATTCGTCTTTATTGAAGTTTCCAACTCCAACAAGAAATTCCGGAATTCCCAAAACGGCTGCAACTGTTTTTTTATCAATATTAACGGAATCATTAATAGCTAAATCATTTAAAGAAAGCGGTTTTACTTCTTGAATCTCAAATGTATCGGAAGGAACAAGCCACGGCTCACCGGCTTCTGTACTTTCAATGTAATTCTGTAATATTTTTGACCTTGAAATAGGCTTTCCAAATCCATCCACTAAAGCATCTACCTTAACTATTAGTGACGGTTTCCATTTGCTTTTCATAAAACCGTTTCTTGTTTCAGCAGCCTGTGCAAGTGTATTTACAATAGTTTTTAAATTTACTTCGTAAGAATTCCCTTTCCACGGATATGGCTGCTTTGGATTATTCGGAAAATGCAATACTTCATCTGGCGAAAACTTTTTACCATTAATCAAAATATAATAGCCATATCCCTCAGGAACAAATGAAATTTGACTTGTTGGAAGAGGTATTAAATTATCGACATAACTATTCTCGAATAACGGCATCACTACGGAATCACCTGTGATAAGCATTTCTTTGACGATATTATAAATAAATGTTTTTCTCGTCATATATTTGTTTGGCGAAATATCAATCATACGTGATAAAGGGTTCTTTATTCGTTCATCTCCGTTTTTTCCATTACTACGCAAATGAATTGTCATACTTGAAACTAAATCAGCTATTTTGTCAATTCCTGCCAATACTTCCGGATTTTTAGAAAGCGGAGTATAGCCACTGCATAACATCTCATTAAAATCAGATGCGAACAAGAACGAGCAGCTATTTCTATTCTGTTGCCCCTTGTTTGCCAATCTGACATTTTTTATTTGTCTTAACTGTTGAGCCAATCTTCAACCTTCTTTCCTTTTCTGTTATCTATAAGCAATTGTTTGTTTGCAATAACTGCCGCATCAAACAAGTCTATTCTTTGTGTTGGCAGTACTTTTTCAAACCTTACAAAATCATCGCTATCTTCAATTGCTTTAACATTTGAAATGCAATATTCAAAGGCTTTGTTATGCAAATAATAGAACTGCTGTGTTTTGATTGCTGTTTCAATGGATCTAAATGCTTCAGTTTTTTCAACGTATCTCTGAAGCTGATTTCTCATTCTGAATCCGGCTTTTTTCATTTTCAAAACAAATTCGTAAGAATAACGTTGGTCATAACCTACAACACGAATTCCAAATCCCATTTTTCTGAGTTCTAAATACCATCTCACTACATCTTCATACTCAACAGTTTCACTATTGCATAAAGTAAGCCAGCCTTGTTCTTTCCACCAGAAGAAAGGTATATTATCTTTGTCTGCCTTTTCCTGCGCCGTTATAACAGGTATAAACGCATGAGAAATAACAATGTCTGTATTCTTATATCTGCCATAAATACAAGCTCCTGTAAGGTCATGCATTTTTGATAAGTCTGCCCCACCATACCAAACAATCGGCAACTTTGCGAGTTGCTCCAATGTATAGTTATATTTTTCATCACTTGTAACAACTTCCGTAAGTGAAAAATAGCTTTTTGTTGAATTGGTATAGATGTTTAATGATTTATTTAAAAACTCATTTCTGCCTGATGGATCATTTTGTGCCTGCAAGGCTTCATTTAAAATATCTTGCGGTCTTATTGTAACGTTGTAATTTGGGTTTGCCTTTTCGTGTTCAACAGGATTGATATAATCATCCGAATTGTCAGCTTCACAAATAAAAATGAAGTATTCGTCATCCTGTGATTTTCCGTCCAAAATATCTTTACAATACTTAACTCTGCGAAAACAAAACGAGTTGGGATTAGAGCCTGCAGAAGTGATTCCTATAAGCAGTTTGTTTATATAAGCCTTCATGGCCTGCTTGTAAACAAAATAATCATTCTCGCTTTTATAAGCGTGAATTTCATCAAGAATGAATATATTTCCGTTTATTCCATCTGCTCTTTTACTATCTGCAGCAAGTGCTTGTATTCGCATTTCACCATCATCAAATTTTCTGCTGATGGAATGTTCCGCATTATTGTCTATTATTCTGAAGTTTTCATATTCACCAAGACGAATTATGTTGTCTCTTATGTTATTAAAAGCTTCAAGTGCACGATCTAACTTTGTTGCAACAATGTTAACATTTGAAAATGAACGTCTATCTAAAAATGCCAATGCCCATGCTAAAGCGGATGCAAAAAAAGTTTTACTATTTTTTCTGGGCAGAAAAATAAGCGCTTCTTTGAAGCGCCTTTCTGTTGTTCCCTTTATGTAAAATCCGGCAATGTTATAGCATATAAATTTTTCCCACATTTCAAGCTTGAACAGCTTATCTCTTGCTGGGCCTTTGATATGGGCAAATGTTTTTTCAATAAACCTGACAACAAATGCAGCAGATTTTTCTTTGAATTCCCATTTTGGATTTTCCAAATCTCTTAAAAACCTTTCACAGGCTTTTATTCGGTAGTTGTTAGCAATAATCTTGCCAGCAATTACATTTTGACACCATTTTTTTATTTCGATAAGTTCCGATAGTTTTTTACTCTTCATCAAAATTACTCAAAATACTATCCAATTTACTGGTTTTTGTTTTAGCCTTTTTGTCTCTTATTTTTTTCAGCCCTGTTGGTGTCAATCCCAGTTCGTTTAAGTATTTTAATGCCCGGTCACTCAAATCTGCAATCACTTGATAATGAGGATTTTTTACAAGATTAGTTGAACCATTTTTATTTGTAAATTCAACAACAAATCCACCGCCTGCTGCTTTAAATTCGCCCCTTGCGAAATATAAATCATTTAAAATTTCATTTAAAATTTCAATAGATTTATCAAATTCAGGGGTGTATGTTTCCAAATTCTCCATAGATTGCTTTATTTTATCTGTGTAATTTTTTTTATACTTAATTTTGGTTTCCCCCTTTTCTGTAAATTCCACTCACTTGGAAAAAGTTAAACCACCCCATTAGAATTTTCTTCAAGATTTTCAGTGTTTGAGGGGGGGATATTTAATGCCGTAGCCAATGTATCTGAAGAAATAATCAGAGTGGAATTTTTAATAACTATCTGCGGACTTGAAAATGATTCAAGCGGCAAAAAATCCTCCTGCTCAATTGCCGCGGTAGGAAGTGGATTCGATATTATTTCAAGACATTCATTTATGACATTAATAAAATTAAGTGGTGAATTTGTTTTCACCAAATAATTTTTAAGTTCATTTAATTCTTTAATGATTTTTTGTTGCTGTACCATATTTATTTACTCTCCAATTCTGATAAGGTTTGATATACCTTTGAAGCATTTTTCCCATAGCTGTAAGTTCGCCAGTTTTTCGATTTTCTAATTTGTTATGAGTTATCTCCTTGTTTACAGTAATTAAATTCCAATCTTCATATTCCCACTCAGGATATTCAGCAGCAGGGTAAATATGATGCACCATATTCCCTTCTAATGTTTGTCCATACATTGCGGCAACTCTGTCCTTATATCCATCAAGTTTTAATATGCGCTTACGTTTCTTTTTCCATTTTGCTGAACCATAATTCATTGATTTCACCAAATAAAAAGCAGCAAGCGTTTCTGCCTGCTGCTTCGTTTCAATTTCTTTCAGTTTACAGTATAACAGATTATTAATGTGAACTTCTATGAATTAATGTGAACTATTTAAAATATTTTGAATATTATTCAATCCTTTACTATGTACTTTTAAAATCCATCTTGAAGAATAGTGCTGTTCTTCAGCAATATCTTCAATTTTCATTAATTTCATATAACGCTTATACAAAACTGTATATTGCAATCTATCCTCCAACTGTTCAATAATTTTAATTCTTTCGTTTCTTTCGTCAACAAGTTCATCAACAAGCCTTTTCAATTCGGCTTCTTTATCTGCAATATCAGCAACTATTTTTCCGATTCGGTCATTGTTGCCTGAAGATTGAACAGGAGTGTCAGAAGTTGCGGTAGTTATGCTTGTTGCAAGACTTTTAAGCTGGTCTATTTCAGCCAGCTTATTTTCTATAACAGAATTATACCTTTCAATCTCCTCTAAATATTTCTTTGCATCAATCATCTTCTGCCTCCTTTGCCTGCTGCTTTGGGTGTTTGCTTTGGTTTGTTTTTGAACATAACAACGGAAACATACCAATGTGAATTATATTTGTTAAATCTTGAAAAGCAGCGAATGAAACGATAACCAGGATAACGTCTTTCCCAATATTCTTTATCGTCAACATGAATTGTTCCCATGCGTTCAACAGCTTTTCTTCCAACTCTGCCGTCCTTGTTTTTAACAACAGGCTGCTTCAAACCTTTTGCACAAACATAATTCTTTTTGCCCTGTGGGTCTTTTCTTATGTATTTGCAGAATGCTTCAGGGCCGAATGTATCAGGATCATACTCATCAACACTAATATGTCCTGCGTGCCACAGCTTTTTGATTGTATCTCGGTCAATTCCTCTTCCCTGAATAATGATATGACAATGAGGATTAGGCTGCCCTTTTCTTATGCCTGTTTTGTAAACTGAACATTCCCTTACATAAACATAAAGAGATCTTGCTAAACCTCTTCTTTTTTTGTAATCATTAACTCTTCTGATAAAATTCTTAATCATGTTGTCAAGTTCATCTTCTGTTTTAGGAGAGTTGGCAGGTGTAAAGGTTGGAACACAAATATAATCTCTTTCATCAAAGTTAGCATTGATAAGCTCAATAATTCTTTTTGTTGCTCTATTGTAGTTATACATCTGCTGTTCTTCTGAACTTGGATTTGTTCTTGGTGCTCTTTCAGGTATTCTTTTTCCTGCTAAATTTACAGGAAAGAAATCTACATTGAGAAGTCTTCCTGCTTTTACCTGCTTTTCTCTTTCCATTATGTTCAACTCTCCTTGTTATAAATACGTTGACTTGTTAACATACAGTACAAGCTCTTCTGCCGGACTTTCACCGGCTTGTTTTTTTGTTGCGGAAACCGCTTATATATAATGTAATAAATATTAGATACTATTTATTATTAACAGGCTTGTCCTTCCATTTAATTAAGCCGATAATTGCCATAATCAGATTGAAGCTGTATAAAAGAGCCTGTGCGTAGGACTTATATATTATGTTATATATAATCCAAAATGTGTTGGTGCATATCCAAATAATGAAGCACCAACGCTTTTGAAAACTGTTTGCCGCCGTTCCTACTATGGATGCGGCTGTTATTATGTAAGCAAATTTATTCATTATAAAGCTCCTTTGGACTAAGAAATACAGTCTTCCCTACATCTGCAGGATTGAACTCTATTTCTTCGATTGTTTCATCCTCTGCACCAAATCTCGCCTCATAGGTGTACCAATTTTCATTTTTATCATTACTTCCTACTGTTAAGCATTCGACCCTAAATGCTAATATTGCCTTATAATCGGCTCTATATAAATATATATAATCGCCAACTCCGCAAGGCAAATCCATTATACATTTAGATTTATTCTTAAAGTCAGTACATTTCTTTTCAATTCCAATTTGGTTTTTTTTATTTTTATTTTTACATACTCCATAATGAATACAATTTATACAAGTCATTTTATTTCTCCTTAAATTATTTGTTATATTGCCCGATGTCTGCCGATTCTCAGCAGGGAGTGTGTTGGCGGCAACATCAAACCGCCAAAAATCCTTGCTTGTAATATTATACCGTTTGAGCAAAAGTCCATTGATGTTTAATTTCACACTTTGCTGAAAATCAGGCAGCACATCGCTTGTTTTCTTTCTTTGTAGCGTTGGCAATGTTGAAACACAATAATCATTACACCGCAATCAATTCATTAAGTTCATTCATTGTGCTGATTTCAACACCCTTGCACATTTCAGGAAGATTTGCCTGAACAAGCGCTTTTGCAAATGCAGGCGGAACAGCGTTGCCACATCTTGCAACCTGCTTTGTTTTCGGATAAACCTTGCCTGTATAATCCTGCTCAATTATATAATCTGCAGGGAAGCCCTGTGCCTGGTATAATTCTTTAGGCTGAAGCATTCTTAATCCTATATCAGATATAAAACACTCTATGCCGTTGATGTTGAAAATAAGGATTTCATTATCTGCTAAATCCCAATCAGTATATTCATTAAGTATTTTTCTTACTTCAGACCAATAACCGAGGTTGTAGCCTTTTTCATACTTTTTGATATATACTTTTGTATTTGCGAAATGAGCGCCGCTTGTTGTAATAGTATTCAATGGCTCATTGACAGAACGGCAGTCCATATTGTTGCGAAGTATTGTAAGATAATTCGTACATAATGAGATTCTGTCTTTTGTTGTTATCGTATGTAATGGAACGTTACAGCTGCAGCTTTGGTCTGCACCGCTATAATACTTTGTGAAAAATGGTATCTGTAATCCGTATCTGTTTGAGCCATCAACTGTAAGAATAGGCTCATTAAGGCTTTGTCCTCTTACTTCGCCTTTAATCGTTTCACTATGATACTGAATGAGTGAAGGCATCATCAAACCAAAACGTGTAGCCCCCGGCATTACTGTATCAAGCGGACATTTAACGCTTTGCCCTTTGCTGAATTGCTGAAACTTAGTAAGATATGGTGCAACTAAGCTATGACTATTTACAGCTGTTATTGTCTGTAATGGATTATCAGCAGAAACAGGCTCATTACTAAACTTCATTGAGCTTAAAAATGGCATTATTAATGTCTGTTCAGCCTTGCTTACTATTGTTTGTAAAGGTTGCTTAATACTGTAATTTCTATCAACACAAAATCCTGTGTGTCCTATAGGTGACATATATGGCGAACAAAAATACTGCTTGCAACTGCTAACTATAGTTGAAAGTGGTTTTTCTATATCAAGCACTCTCGGTGCTTGTCCTTTTCTTTCGCCATAACCAATAGGAACGATAAAGGGCTTCTGAGCCTTAATGACAAATTTATCAAGTCCTCTTGCGATTCGCCTTTGTGTGTTTATTGCAAGAGGCTTTTTTCTGTCAAAGATAGACGGACAAGGCAATGTAAAATCAATACATTCTGCTGCACTTCTGTATGGCTTGAGCTTTCCTGCCTTAACCTCAAGACTGTCAGCAGGTGCATGTGTCGGCTTCGGCCATACAATAGGCTTACCGTCACATCTTGCAATCAGGAAGAAGCGTTTTCTGATTGTCGGTGCTCCGTAGTCACAAGCCTTAAGTTCTCTGTATTCAACCTGATAGCCTATATCCTTAAGCTGATTGACAAAGCGTTCAAAGGTTTCACCCTGTTTTGATTTAACAGGTTTGCCATTTCGCACAGGTCCCCATGTTTGAAATTCCTCTACATTCTCAACAAAAATTACTCGAGGTCTTACAGTTCCTGCCCAACGCAGAACAATCCACGCAAGCCCTCTGATTTTCTTATCAACAGGCTTTCCGCCTTTTGCTTTTGAAAAGTGTTTGCAATCAGGAGAAAACCAGGCAAGCCCTACCTTTCTGCCTCGGCAAACCTCTTTAGGGTCTATATCCCATACAGATTCCTGATAATGCTCTGTAAAAGGATGATTTGTTTTGTGCATTAATATTGCATCAGGATCGTGGTTAATAGCTATATCAACAGGTCTGCCGGTAGCAAGCTCTATACCTGTTGATGCTCCGCCGCCTCCTGCAAAGTTATCAACTATTATTTCATTATCAAATGTTATTTGTCCTTGCATTATTACTCACCTCACACTTATTCTGAAAACTAAAAGCAGCACCGCAAGGGCTATTGCAAACCGTGCTGCTTGTTTTATGATCTTAGGCATATTTATTTTCCTTTCAGCTTTTTGATTATTTTCTTGACGTGGTCTACAATCTGTGTCTGATTAAGTCCTGCCGAGCGAAGGTCATTTATAAGGCTTGAGAACAAACTATTTTTCTTGTTCTTCTCGGCAGAAGCAAAAGCACCCTGCCATTCTTCGCTTAATTCAATATAGCTTGGATCTATGCTCTCAACACATCTTGCACCTGTTTCAAGTCCTACAGAAATATTCAAGCCTTTATCCTGCCTGCTTTTGCCTTTGTTCACATAGGCTAAATGATATTTATTTCCAAGCAAATACTGCCTATCTTCGGGTGCTTTGGCACAGAAAACAGAAAAGCCCTGTTCAAGGCAGATTTCCGCATCTTCATATGTCATGGCTTTTTATCCTTCCTTTAAATTCAGATACCTTTTCAAGGTTTCAATAGCTTCATCTGCTGAATGGCAGACAACCGCAAGATTGCCTGCTGCATTAAGATTTGCAAGCCATTCCTTTTGATCTTTGGTCGGCTTGCACTTTTTATCTTTTTTCATTTCTATGTAAAGAGCGTGATAGCCGCCCTTTGCACAAGGCAGGCACAAATCAGGAACACCCTTTTTCAATCCTGCTCTTTTAAGAGCAGCACCGTTTGCAAGGCTGCGTTTACCCTCGTTGGTGATATGGTAAAGCAGTTTCAATTCAGGATACTTTCCTGTGCTCCACTCTGCCCATTCTGCAACGGTCTGCTGCTCGTCCAATTCTTTTGTTTGCATGATTAAAGTCCTTTAATTTCTGTATTTACCATGGCATCAGCTTTAATTTGGTCTATGTCATATGATGCTTTTCTGCTAATCTTCCCCGGCTTTCTTTTTTCTGCGAAACCATTTCTTTCCCATGTACGAACTGCAGCTTTCCAATCTTTCATTTTGGATTTACCGCCTACAAGCCAGCCGTTTGAAGTGTAATAATCTACAAACTGTTCGGCATCAACGGTGTTGTTTCTTTCTGCACAATATGCCTTAACCTCTTCAAGCGTTGGAGGAGTAAAGCGCTTTACCTGCTTGTTCTCTGACTTGCTTTTTTTAGGTGCAGGCTTTTTCTTGTTATCCTCAGGAAGCTCATTGGAAAAATAGCGGTGTAAAACCGCTTTGCTTTTGGCATTTCTTACAATAACTAAATACTTTTTATTGTTTTTCTTATACCGCTTGCATTCTGCAACATGCCCTGTATCATCAAGAAACAAATCATCATCCGTTGCCGGACAATTGATACAGTTTTCACAGGTAGAACATATATGCTCCATTTTTCTATTAGCCATTGCTCTGCTCCTTTGCATTGTTATTCGTTCGTAGCTTGGTTATTGTGCTATTCATCAATTCACACCGTATTTCTGAATTCTTATATGCCGCTTTCCATGCATCAATTTCCTGCTGCAGTTCGGGTATTACCACATCTTCAAGTGCACAAAAGTATTTACACTCTCTGCTGCATGTGCTTTCATCCTCCTGCTCGGCAGACTTGTTTCTATCCCGGCGAGCAAGAAGGTCCTTGATTTCCCCACGCTGAAGTGTTACTATTGCGGAAAGTACTGCAGCTATAGCTACTACCAAAAACAAAATGCCTATGTATACCAATCCCCATGGGTATGTTAAATTTCCTGTTGGTGTCATATTTTCAACTCCTTTTAACTGATAAGCCTTGCCAATGCGGCTTTTGATATTGACTTACTACCACCATAAATTTTAAATTCTTTACCGAAAACTGATTTTACTTTTTTTCTGTCAAAGCCGGTAAATCTTGCAACATCTGATATATTTAACATATCTTTATTTGGAAACTTGAGATTAAGCTGCTCAATGTTATTTCTGTAATCTGCTTTTTCTCTCATGACATCTTTCTCCTTATATTTTATTTGACAAATTAACGTTTTTCATTTATAATAAAATAAATGATATTTATGCTAATGTCTGAGTAATTTATCATTTGTTCTACCGACTGTGGCTGCAGTCGGTTTTTTCTTTTTTATTTCTTTTTCAGATTCGGTGCAAAGCCTGCTATTGCAAGAGTAGCAACAAATGTTACTGCACAGATAAGAACTATTTGCGTTAATGTTGACACCCAATCACTCCTTCCTAACAGTTATACATCGGTATGGCTGTTTTTCTTTTATGCGGCTGTGTCACCTTTTGGTGACGTACTTGATAAAAAAATATGTATAAGTTCTTCAACACTTTTTTCCAATACAATTGAAAGATCGTTTATTTCAGTTATACCGGGTATTTTTCCGTTAGTATACTTGTTTAATTTAGATTTACTCCAGTGATGTGTCGGAAATCTTTTTTCTAATTCTCTTGCACACTCTGCTTCTGAGGTAAATTTCGTATGAATTAGAATATGCATTTCTTTAATTTTTGCGGACATATTATCCACCTCCTTTGTAACCATTCGGTGACTTCGTTATGATAATAACACATTAAAATCTGCTTGTCAACCATTCGGTGACAAATTTTATTTTTTTTGCAATTTGTATTGATTTTGGTGACGAAATATGCTATTTTATAATTGCCATATACCACTAAGGAGTTGTCAATATGACATTTGGAGAAAAATTAAAAATAATAAGAGAAGTTCGGCATCTTTCTCAAGAGCAACTCGCTGAAATAGTTGATTCGTCCAAGCAAGTAATAAGCCGATATGAAAATGGTAGAAATCCAAACATATTAGTAGCTAAACAATTTGGAGAAAAATTAAATATTCCTATTGTCAATTTAGTTGATGATAATATAGATGTTTTTGAAAACACCCAATATTCTAATGACGATATTGATAATCAAATAATAAAAGTTTTCAATCGTCTTCCTGAAGATAAGCAGAAACAGGCTCTTGATTATTTAGCCTTTCTTGCTTCTCAAGAATAAGGATATAACCTAACAATTCATCCTTTTGTGACAAATTAATATTCTTTAATATTTCTCTATTAATTTTCATTATGTATTTACTCCTTTGTAGAATTTTTGTTCTAATTATCATTTTATACTATGTTTTTCCTTTTGTCTACCCCTTTTATTTTTTAGTCCAAAAAATCGGACTTTGTCGAATTAAGGACTTGACAAAACTCACTTTCTAATCTCATAATATATCAGGAAAAATATTCCTGTAAAGTGGTAAATATTGGAAATTTTACCAGTGCTACGTTTGCGAAGAAAAAACGTGCATTTTCGCAAAATTCATTGACATTATGCCGTTTTTCGTGCTATTTTTTATAGTTATTATGTAATCATCTGCTAAGGTGAAATAAAAAAGACCATTTCAAAAGAAATGGCAAAAGGAGAATATAAATGGGTTTCAGATTTAGAAAATCAATAAGTATTGGAAAAGGGCTTAGATTAAATCTAAACAAAAAGAGCATTGGTTTTTCGGTCGGAACAAAAGGAATGCGTTTTTCAATAAATTCAAAAGGACGAAGAACGGCAAATGTGGGCATTCCGGGAACGGGATTATATTACACAAAAACTAACAATAGCAGTTCAAGCAGGCATCAGTCTGTTACTAACAATAATACCAGCACTGTACCAAATAACGAAACCTGTAAAAAATGTGGTGCTGCTATTTATCCAACGGACAAGGTATGCAGAAACTGTGGTTATAATTTACAAAACAAAGATATTCCTACTATCATTGGGCTTGTTTTGTTTTTTCCGATTGGCTTATATTTTATGTGGACCAAGACCAATTGGAATAAAATAATCAAAATAATTATTACAACTTTTTTTGCTATTAACTGTATATTTTTTACAGCCATAGCGTTATCTACTACTGATGATCTTCCTGAAGTAAAAGTATCACAAACAGGAATTACAGAACTTGAATTTTTACAAACTGATGATATAGAACTTGACTTAACTTCAAGATTTAAAAGCAACAAAAATTCTTACTTTTATGTAAAAGGAAATGATACATTTAATATAGAAGATATTGAATTTATTTCTTCCAATCCCGATGTAGCTAAAATCAAATACAGCAAAACGACATTGACTACACATGTATATTATGATATTACTGCAGTAAGTCCGGGAGAAGCTACAGTCTATGTTCAAACCAAGGACGGAATTATAAAATCTGAAGAAATAAAAGTGATTGTTGTCGGAGAAACCACCACGGAACCAACAACGGAAGAACAAACAAGCATTCAAAAAGAAACAACAACCCAAAAGGAAACTTCTACTCAAAAGGTTACTACTACGAAATCACAAAGTAATAAATCCGAAGTCAATTCAAGTTATGTATTGAACACGGACTCAATGAAATTTCACAAACCCAGTTGTCATGTGGCAAAAAAAATAGATACCGAAAATTTTTCACAAAGCAATAAATCATATGAAGAATTAATCAATGATGGTTACTCGCCTTGTGGAATCTGTTTAAAATAAGTAAAAAAATCCCTCAACCTCGCCAAAGGTTAAGGGATTCGCAGAGTGTGATACACTCCACCAAAGCAAATAGATTGTATCACACTCTGCTTTAAATTGCAAGCAGGGTATTTTTATGCCCTTTTTTAAGTAAAATTAAGAGGAGTGATATAATGAAGAAAAACTACAATTACTGCCGTAAGAAAATACGTTTGCCGCAAGCGGACGGCAGCACAAAAACGAAAGATATTTATGCACATTCTGAAGAAGAATTGCGTTTCAAAATCAGACAAGCACAAGCACAAGCTGAAAAAGAAATTGAAAAAGCTTTGAATCCTACTTTTGAAATGGTTGCTGATGAATGGACTGAAGCTCATGAAACAGAAGTTGGTTATTATACAATGAACGGATATAAGGCTCCAATTAAAAATCTTAAGGAAGAATTTGGGAATAGGCTTATAAAAGAGATTACATCAATAGACATTCAGCGCTTCATAAATGAATTGGGCAAAAAGGGCTATGCAAAGCACACTATTTCATTAAGAAAGATTGTTGCATCTTTAATTTTTGATTATGCAATATTAAAAGATTTAGTTAAAATAAACCCTGTTACTGTTGTTAAAATTCCCAAAAATGCTCCTGTAACAACCAGAGAGCTTCCCCCTGACAATGAAATTGAAAAAGTAAAACAATCCGTTGATGCAACATTTGGTTTGTTTCCCTATTTAATTTTATACACAGGCTGCCGCAGAGGAGAAGCTCTTGCACTTACATATGAAGATATAGATTTTAATAAAAATACTATAAGCGTTAACAAGGTTGTAGTTTTTGAAAACGGAGCTCCAAAAATACACCATCGGGCAAAATCTAAAAGCGGTATTAGAATCGTGCCTTTGCTTATTCCTTTGAAAAATGTTTTAGATCAGAATAAATCAGGTTACATTTTTAATATTGATGGGCAGCTTCCAACATTAAGTCAATATAATATGCTTTGGAATAAATACAGAAAAGAAACAAATGTAACTTTATCGCCTCATCCATTAAGACACGCTTTTGCAACTATCTGTTATGATGCCGGAATTGAAACTAAAGACGCATCAAAAATATTGGGGCATTCAAAAATAGAACTTACTTTGAATGTTTATACACATATTAGAGAGAGCAGAACACAAGAAACAGCAAACAAATTAAATAACTTTGTAAGTGGTATTTCGTAAGATTTACCACTTTTTTACCACCTTTTTACCACCAAAATGCCCCAAAATGCCCCAAAAAAGCACATATGATATTTTGAAAACAAATCAATAATTGCTAATTTTCAAAAAAATAAAGCCCCAATTTTCCGCTTAACCAAGCGGCTTGGGGGCTTCTTTTGGCGCAGATGAAGGGATTTGAACCCTTGAAACGGTGTTCGCCGTTTACACGATTTCCAATCGTGCTCCTTCGGCCAGCTCGGACACATCTGCATATATTCACCTTAAATAAATGCGGTTTTCCAACCGCTCATATAATTTACTATATTTTTCTTGATTAGTCAAGTACCATAATTGTTAAATAACCGAATATATAAATACCTGTTTACAGTTTTGATAAAATCAATTCAATAATAATTTCCACTTTTAAATGTTAATTAATATCACCTTAATGAGAATTTTAAAAAAACTTATTATTATCAAAATACCAAATACAGATAAGAAAGGACATCCGAATGAAAGAAAAAATAAAATCAGCAGTATTAATTGTTTTAATGTTAATTTCAATAGCAGGAAGTGCATTAACAGTTAACTATGCAAAGGGAAACGAACAAAATGAAAGCATGGTAAACAATCAGCAAGTGCCGCCTGATATGCAGGAAAATATGAGTGATTTTAGTGAAAACGAGCATCCCTCGGCACCAAATGAAAATTTCGAACAAAAAAATAAAAACGAATTTGAAATGCCTGATAACGGCAGAGAAAGCCTTATGCGGGGAAATAATCAGTTGCACATAATTCATATTACCATAATCGGTGCATTCAGCGCATTATTCTCATTATGCTTTATTTATCTTATTATGAGTGCTAAAAATAAAGCATTCTTAAAAAACAAGGATAAATCTATTATATTTATTCTCAGCTTTGCTCTTTTAACAAGCTATTTAACCGCAGGCATTTCTGTTGCATCCAACCATTTCGTCCTTAAAGGGCAAGGGATGCAGGAGGTTCAGACAGAGAAAGATAAAGTCAATCTGGACAACAGTAATATTGCCGATTCTGAATTTATCAATTTAAATAATCAAAAAACTGACATTACAATAACAGACGGCGGAGTTTATGAATTCAGCGGTGAATTCTCGAATTCTATCATTATTGATTCAGAAAACGAAGATGTTGAGCTTGTTTTAAATAATGTTAAAATAACGAACGAACAAACTGCTGCTATTATAGGTCTTGCCGCAAAATCCATAACAATAAATCTAAAAAGCGGTACTGAAAACACTTTAAGTGACGGCGGCAATTCCGGATATGACGGCTGCATTTTCAGCAATGCCGAATTGATATTTACAGGAGACGGAAAGCTTGTTGTTAACGGAAATCAGAATGAAGGCGAGGGAATTGCAACCGAAGCTGCCGATATAACCATAAACAGCGGAGAGTTTATCATAAACTCCAACGATGACGGAATCAATGCAGGCGGTGACGGTGCAACCATTACAATTAACAGCGGAAGCATTTATATTGATGCTTCAGGTGACGGCATTGATTCAAATAAAAATGCAGTTATCAACGGAGGACTCTGTTTGTGCTTGGAAGCGATATGATTGAAACACCCCAAAACACGGGAAAACAGAACACCATTGCCTTTTCATTAAATGAAAAAATCAACAAAGACACTATGGTTTCACTTATGAAGGATGATGAAGCAATTATAACCTTCACTGCACCAAAAAGCTTCAAAACAATCATTATCAGCACAGATTCCCTTGTCAGCGGTGATTATCAATTATACACCGAAGATTTCAGTACCAAGCAAATCAGTTACGGAATTAATGCAGACAACACATTTACAAAAGAAAACTCTGTTTCGGTAAACAATCAAAATAACTTCACTGTTAGCCAAACCGTTAACAGTTTCGGAAAATAAATTATACTAAGAAAAGCACTAAAAGGCAGCCGTTATAATAAACGGCTGCCTCAAATTCTATAATGATTAATCAAGTACCTGATAATAAGAAGAAAACTGATTCAGCTTATTTTCAAACTTATCCTTCGGCTGTTCTTTAGGAACTTCAATTGGATAATTGCCCGTAAAACAACCGTCACAAAAGCATATATCTGCCTTTTCAGCGAGCCTATGCGTTGCTTCAACGGAAAGATAGGCAAGTGAATCAACACCTATCTGCTGTGCAATTTCTTCAACAGTGCTGTATTGACAGGCAATCAGATTTTCCTGACTGTCTACATCCGTGCCGAAATAACAGGGGTACCTGAATGCAGGCGAGGAAACACGCATATGCACCTCTTTTGCACCGGCTTCACGAAGGAGCCTTACTATCCTTGCACACGTTGTGCCTCTTACAATTGAATCATCAATCATAATCACACGCTTGCCATTGATATTTTCCTTAATTGCATTAAGCTTTATTTTTACTGCATCATCACGCTGCACCTGACTCGGCTGAATAAAGCTTCTGCCTATATACCTGTTTTTAATAAAGCCTACACCATACGGAATTCCGCTTTCCTGTGCATATCCCAGCGCTGCATCAAGTCCCGAATCAGGAACGCCGATAACAATATCCGCATCAACAGGACTTTCCTTTGCAAGAAATTCACCTGCTTTAATGCGTGCATGCTGAACAGATGAGCCTTCCATAACAGAATCAGGGCGTGCAAAATAGATGTATTCAAATACACACATACTGCCCCTGCTGCCGCAATGCGTTGTATCAGACCTAATACCGTCACTTCCGATTGTTACTATTTCACCGGGCTTAATATCACGTATAAGTTCTGCACCCACCGTATCAAGAGCACAGGATTCGGAGGCAACAACATATGCACCGCTTTTTGTTTTACCTATACACAGCGGACGAAAGCCCATAGGATCACGAAAGGCAATCAGCTTGGTTGCTGTCATAACAACGCAGGAATATGCACCCTTAATATGATTCATAACCTTGCAGATTGCTTCCTCTGTGCTTTTGCTTGTAAGGCGTTCAAGTACGATTGAGTAAGCAATTGATTCGGTATCCGATGTGCCGTGAAAAATGGCACCGCCAAGCTCAAAATGACGCCTTAATTCAGCGGCATTAACAAGGTTTCCGTTATGTGCAACTGCAAGATTACCCTTAATATGCCTTATAACAAGCGGCTGAACATTGTTCGGATTTTTACCGCCCGTTGTTGAATAGCGCACATGGCCGATTGCCATATTTCCCAAGCCGAGCTTCTGCAGATTTTCTGCGGTAAATACATCCGGCACCAGACCATCACCTCTATGATGCGTAAACACACCGTCATCATTTACCGCTATGCCGCAGGATTCCTGACCGCGGTGCTGCAAAGCGAAAAGTGCAAGATAGGTGGACTGTGCAGTATAGGTTGTTTTATTTTCAAAAATTCCGAAGACTCCGCATTCCTCGTGAAGGCTGTTATACATAAAATATACTTCCTTTTAATTAATTTGCCGTGTAAAGATTTGCATATGGTCTTGATGTTGCAGGCACAAGCTTTTTAAACGGCTTTGCCATGATTTCACCATAGTCTGCACCAAAGCATTTACAATATTTCTTAACCAAACCGTCAAGCTCTTTTTTATCAGAATCGGTTAAATTTGCAACCTTTATATTCTGAGAAAGATTTTCCTTGGGGAAGCTGCCTCTTACAAATATTTTTCCGCCGTGCATACCCGATGCACAATGTGTGCCGAAGAGCTTTTCTCCCTTTTTTAAGCCTAACCCGAGCAGTACGATTATGCCGCCTGCCATATATTCTCCAAGAAAGGAACCTGCATTCTGCCCGATAACAAGCACAGGCTTCATATTTTCAAATTCCTTCATATGTATGCCGCCGCGGCAGGCAACATTATCCTTAATGAAAATCTGCCCGTCACGCATACCGTAACCCATTGCATCACCGCTGTGACCGTGAACAATAATTTCACCACCGTTCATCGTGTTTCCGACAGCATCCTGACAGTTTCCGAACACCTCAACCTTACCGCCATCCATGTAACACGCCATATCATTTCCCGGTGTACCATGAACCTCAATTACCTTTCCTTTTTCAAGAGCACATCCGATATAGCGCTGACCGTTCACATTTTTAACAACTGCCTTACTCTTTTTTCGGAGTTCTGCCTTAATCATATCGTTGACCTTTTCATATCTTTCCAGTCCTGCTTCAATGCTCATAATGACATTCCTCCTTATTCTCCGGCATGTTTGATGCCGAGTATTTCAAGTTCCTTTTCAGTCAGTCCTATACCACGGAGCATAAGTCTGTTTCCTCTGAGTGAATCAATAGAGTTTATACCCATACCGCCCATTATTTCCTTAATTTCGTGATTCCATGCGTTCACAAGGTTAATCACTCTCTGTGATGCAATCTCAGGATTCAGGCGGCGTGTAAGCTCAGGTCTTTGCGTGGCAATACCCCAATTGCATTTGCCTGTGTTGCAGGTCTGGCACATATGACAGCCCATTGCAATAAGAGCAGCAGACGCAATATAGCAGGCATCTGCACCAAGAGCAATTGCCTTAACTATATCTGCCGAGCAGCGGAATGAACCTGCTGCAACAAGCGAAACATTTGAGCGTATTCCCTCATCACGAAGACGCTGATCGGCAGCGGCAAGCGCAAGCTCAATAGGAATACCTACATTATCACGGATTCTTGTAGGTGCAGCACCCGTACCGCCTCTGAAGCCGTCTATAACAACAATATCTGCCCCTGCACGTGCAACACCCGAAGCAATAGCCGCAATATTATGAACTGCAGCAATCTTTACCGAAACAGGCTTTTTGCCTTCCGTTGCCTGCTTTAAGGACCAGATAAGCTGCCTTAAATCCTCAATAGAATAAATATCGTGGTGAGGTGCAGGTGAAATGGCATCTGAGCCTATAGGTATCATACGTGCGTTTGAAACCTCAGCATTAACCTTTTCACCGGGAAGGTGTCCGCCGATACCAGGCTTTGCACCCTGACCGATTTTAATTTCAACAAATTTAGAATTTTCAAGATAACCCTTATGCACACCGAAACGACCCGAAGCGACCTGAACAACAGCATATCTACCGTAATCAACCAAGTCATTATGCAAACCGCCCTCACCTGTATTAAACAGTGTGCCGAGTTCCTTTGCCGCCATTGCAAGTGATTTCTGGGCATTCATACTGATTGAACCGAAGGACATTGCCGAAAACATAATAGGTGTTTCAAGCATAACCTGCGGCGGCATTTTTGTGATAAGCCTGCCCTTCTTCTCAACCTCAATTTTCTCAGGCTTTCTGCCGAGGATTGTGCGAATTTCCATAGGCTCACGAAGCGGATCTATGGATGGGTTTGTTACCTGTGACGCATTCAGCAGTATTTTATCCCAATAAATCGGAAACGGTTTAGGATTACCCATTGCCGAGAGCAGTGTTGAACCTGTATTTGCCTGACGGCAGATTTCCTGCTGGTACTGCGGTGTCCAGTTTGCATTATCACGGTAATCACATACATATTTTTCTATACGAAGTGCACCTGCAGGGCACAAATCAACACATCTGTGGCAGGCAACACAATCAGAAGAGTTTGCTAAAACCGTTTTACCGTCCTCAGAAAAATAATGACATTCGTTTGAGCACTGACGAACACAGCCACCGCAGTCAATACACAATTCCCTGTCCCTTACAATGGTAAAACGGCGCGGAATATAATTTATCATTATCTTTTGCCCTCCTTTTCATCAAGCTCAAGCGGAATGAAAACAGGTTCTGCACCGCTTACCGACCAAACCCTTTCAGGATCAGGGCAGACTATGCGGATAGCCGATTCCTCTGAAGCGAAGTATGCCCTTGTTCCCTTTGTAGCCGCTGTAAGGGAACGAAGCTTCAGCCTGTCATTAATCGCAAGAAGTCCTTTGTTTGAACCGAGAATAACAGAAAACGGACCGTTAACAAGCGCCGCATTATAAATGGAGCGAAGTGCGGTAAAATATTCTTTTCTGCTGCTGTCCATTCGGTCTATCTCCTCCCACTCGGGAGCAGTAAGCACATCTGCTGCAACCTCAATCGGAAGATTATGGTGACGGAGAAGATGGTCAAAAAGATATGTAATAACCTCTGTATCCGTCTGCATTGTGCAAACGTAGCCGAACTGCTCAATATATCTTCTGTTGGCATCATAGGATGATATTTCACCGTTATGAACAATAGACCAGTCAAGAATATTGAACGGATGCGAGCCGCCCCACCATCCGGGAGTATTTGTAGGAAATCTTCCGTGCGCAGTCCACAGATAAGCATCATACTGATCCAGCATATAAAACTCGCCGACGTCCTCAGGAAAACCAACAGCCTTAAAGCAGCCCATATTCTTTCCGCTTGAAAAGATAAATGCACCGTCTATATCCTGATTAACCTTCATAACACACTGAACGGTATATTCCTCTTCATCCATTCGTGCTTCCTTCATTCTTACCTTATTCGGCTTGGCAAAATAACGCCATATATCAGGACCGTTTGCAATTGCTTCTATCTTTTTAGTTGGAATTTTTTCCGAAACATCAACATTGAAATGCTTAAAAAGGTAATCCTCACATTCAACCTTTGCCTCGGGTTTATCATAAAAGACGTGAAACGCATAATCCTCGGCATGATCGGGATAAATACCGTATGCGGCAAAACCGCCTCCAAGACCGTTTGAACGATCATGCATAAGCGCAATGGATTTAATAATTTCAGATCCGTTTATCCTGCCTCCCTTGCGGTCTATAATAGCCGCAATGGCACAACCCGACGGAATTCGTATCTGACCCTCTTTAAGCATAATAGTTCCTCCTTTAATCTGCTAAAGTATATTCATATTATAAAACTATATATTTTTTATGACAATAAAACCGCATTAATTTCATCAATTTATAAAAAAATATGATGCAGAATTATCAAATATATAGAATAATTCACAAATCATAAGATTGATTGTTAATATGCACAATTAAAAATCAAAAAGCTTTTAATTTACATTGCTATTTTGTTAATTGTTTACAAGTATTTGTGTTTTTACATTCACTGTAAAATGTTATTTCATATTTATACTTATTTGACAAAAATACCCAATTCGTCTATACTATCCTGCGGAAAGGGTGATAATTTTGGAAACAAAGGTAAAAGAAAAATCCAAATCAAAAGTATGGAAAAAGGTATTAACTGTAATCTTAGCGATTATATTGCTGTTCGTTATAGGTGATGTAATATCAATGAACTGGCATTCTAATCCTGATAACATAAAAACATATGAAACCGCTAATCCGTATATTTTAGGTATGGGAAATACGCAGATAAGTGCTCACCGCAGCGGCGGCGGAATTATGCCCGAAGAAACAATGAAGGCATTTAAAAACTGTGCCGAAGACGGAACCTTTACCATTGATGTATTTGAATTTGACCTTCATATTACAAAAGATGATGTACTTGTTCTTCTTCATGATGACACGCTTGACAGAACATCAAACAGTGCCGAAATCTTCGGAAAAGAAGAGGCAAGACCTGAGGAATATACATACGAGGAATTGCGCACGCTTAATATGGGTGCAAAATTTGAAGATGAAAACGGCAATATGCCTTATGCCGATGTTGATAAGGATAATGTGCCCGATGACATCAAGATATTAAGAATAGAAGATGTTCTTGATTATCTTACCTCTGTAGGCGATTACGATTACATTATTGAAATAAAAAACAGCGGTGATTTAGGCAAAAAAGGTGTAGACATTCTTTACAATATTCTTGTTGAAAAAAATCTTCTGGACTGTGTAATTTTCGGTTCTTTCCACGAAGAGGTTTCACATTATGTTGATGAAACACATCCTGATTTGCTCAGAAGTGCAACAATCAAGGAGGTACTTACCTTCTGGACTGCCGCTTTAAGGAATGATAAAAATTTCGACCCAAGCTATTCGGTTTTACAGATTCCTTATAATATGCCATACAGAATTGCAGCAAATCTTGCAACAGCACAGGTTATCAATTATGCACACGAAAAGGGCATTGCTGTTCAGTACTGGACAATCAACAGTGAAAAGGATATGGAATATCTTCTTTCGGTTGGTGCAGACTGTATTATGACAGATTACCCTGATAAACTTTACAAAGTATTTAACGAACAGAATAATTAAAACATTTTCAGCGGCAATGCTCAGACGAGTATTGCCGCTTTTTTATATTAATCGTTTGCGAGATCATCCTCGCCCTGCAAAGCATCAACACCGCGCTCACCTGTGCGGACCTTAACAACATCCTCAATATCATAAAGGAATATCTTTCCGTCACCGATATTGCCTGTATACAACACAGCTCTTGCAGCATCAATAACTGCGGAAACAGGGACCTTGGAAATAGCCATCTCAAGCTTCATTTTCGGGTTAAGGCTCAATTCTTCTATTGCTACACCGCGGTACATTTTGCTGTGACCCTTTTGTGTACCGCAGCCCATAACGTTAGTAACAGTCATACCTGTTACACCAATCTCATTCATAGCCTCTTTGACTTCTTCAAATTTAGACGGGTTGAATATCATAACAACATTTGTGAGCTTTCCATTTGTGCTTGCTGTGTACGATTCAACAGGAACTGCCTTTTCAACAGATACCTTTGGCACAGCTGATGCACCTGCATTAGGAATTCCTGCTGATGCAAGAGCAAGAGTCGGCATAAAGTCTGCATATGCTGACGGAAGATTGTGCTCTGTTGCATCAAGACCCTTGATTTCTTCTTCCTTGGAAACACGAAGGCCGTGCGTTTTCTTAAGCACAAAGAATACGATTGTCATTGTAACAGCAGTCCATAACGCAACTGCTGCAAATCCTATAGTCTGCTTGCCGAGAAGTGAAAATCCGCCGCCATAGAAAAGGCCTGTAAAATCATCATTGCCCGGAACCGTGGTTGTTGCAAACAAGCCTACCGCAAATGTGCCCCAAATACCGTTTACGCCGTGAACTGCAACCGCACCAACCGGATCATCTATTTTAAGTTTGATATCAATAAATTCAACAGCCAAAACAACAAGAACACCTGAAACTGCACCGATAATACAGGATCCGAATGCATCTACAACATCACATCCTGCAGTTACTGCTACCAAGCCGGCAAGTGCTCCGTTGAGCGACATTGAAACATCAGGCTTTCCGCTTTTGATCCATGTAAATATCATTGTTACACAGGTTGCTATAGCAGGAGCACAGGTTGTTGTGACAAATATAGATGCAAGCTGAGCTCCGTCTGTTGCAGCAGCGCCGTTAAAACCATACCATCCGAACCAAAGAATGAACACGCCGAGTGCCCCGAGTGTAAGACTGTGACCCGGAATTGCCTTAACCTCTTTTTTACCGGTTTTCTTATTTGCAACATACTTTCCGATACGCGGTCCAACAAACATTGCACCGATAAGGGCAGTTATTCCGCCAACCATATGTATTGCACACGAGCCTGCAAAATCATGGAAGCCGAGCTGTGCAAGCCAGCCGTTTTCATTCCATATCCAGCCTGCCTCAATCGGATAAACAACCGCACTGATTATTGCACTGTATATACAATATGAACTGAACTTCGTTCTTTCTGCCATTGCGCCCGAAACAATTGTTGCTGCAGTAGCACAAAAAACAAGGTTAAAGACAAAGTTTGACCAATCAAAGCTTTCATAATTTTTGAATATTCCAAGAGTAGGCAGTCCGCAAAATCCGCCTAACACTTCCTCGCCCATCATAAGGCCAAAGCCGAGGAACAGGAACATCGGTGTACCTATACAGAAATCCATAAGATTTTTCATAATAATGTTTCCTGCATTCTTTGCTCTTGTAAAACCTGTTTCTACCATTGCAAAGCCACACTGCATAAAAAACACCAACGCCGCACCGATTAAAAACCATATGCCGAACAGTTCACCTGTTACTGTTTCCAAAATACTTTCCATAATATTTCCTCCTATATTTTGTTATTGACAGAGATTTTTATATTTTTTCCTTTCATATATTGCCGCAAAATGAAAAGAAAAAAGGAGCATATTTTACCGTGACTTAACACGGTAAAATACACTCCGTTGTGTATTATAGTGATCGGCACAGATTCATATTCTGCACCGATCTATAATGGCATTTTACTGCCATCAGAGAGGGCTCATTATTTCTTTAAATATCTGTCTACTTCCCACTGAGAAATCTGGGTACGGTATTCATCCCATTCACGCTTTTTGCCTTCGATATAAGCATCAAAAACATGATTGCCTACAGTTTCTCTAACAAACGGATCCTCCTCAGCAGCATATACGGCATCAATAAGACTGCCCGGAAGACAATCAATACCATTTTCCTTAAGCTCATCAGCTGTTAAATCAAATACATTAAAATCAACCGGAGCAGGAGGTGTCATATTCTTCTTGATACCGTCAAGACCTGCTGCAAGGCAAAGTGCCATTTCAAGATACGGGTTACAGGTTGGGTCGGGAGAACGAAGCTCAACTCTTGTTCCCTTGCCTCTTGATGCAGGAATACGAACAAGTGAGGATCTGTTTGATGCAGACCATGCAATATAGCAAGGAGCTTCATATCCCGGAACAAGTCTTTTATATGAGTTAACTGTTGGGTTTGAGAAAGCTGCAATACCCTTTACGTGAGCAATAACACCTGCGATAAATGCATATGCTTCTTTTGAAAGACCAAGCTCATCAGTCGGATCATCAAATGCGTTTGAGCCGTCTGCAAGTCTGTAAAGGCTCATATTTGTATGCATACCTGAACCGTTGATTCCATAAACAGGCTTCGGCATAAAGGTTGCGTGAAGACCGTGCTTTGTAGCATATGTTTTAACAACGTGCTTAAAGGTCATGCATCTGTCAGCAGTAATCATTACATCGCCGAAACGGAAATCAATTTCGTGCTGTGATTCAGCAACTTCATGGTGAGAAGCTTCAATCTCATAGCCCATATCCTCAAGAGCAAGGCAGATATCACGGCGGCAGTTTTCACCTGCATCAATAGGATTAAGATCAAAATAACCGCCGAGGTCTGTCATCTCAGTTGTCGGATTGCCGTTTTCATCTCTCTTGAAAAGAAAGAATTCAAGCTCAGGGCCAACATTGAAACCATAACCCATTTCTGCTGCTTCATCCATAACCTTCTTAAGAACATTTTTCGGATCACCCATAAACGGAGTTTTGTTATCTGCTTTATATACGGAACAGATAAGACGTGCTGTTGTTTTGCCGCCGAAAGTTCTCCATGGGAAGAGTGCCCATGAATCAAGATCAGGGTGAAGATACATATCTGATTCATCAATACGAACGAAACCGTCTATTGAAGAACCGTCAAACATACATTCATTATCAAGTGCCTTTTCAAGCTGTGAAACTGTGATAGACACATTTTTCATAAGACCGAATACATCAGTAAACTGAAGTCTTACAAATTCAACATTTTTATCAACAGCATCCTTAAGTATGTCCTCTTTAGTTAATTTGCTCATAGTAAATTTCCTCCAAAAATAAATTAAACAAAAAAGGGCGCTCCGAATAAATCGGAACGCCTTTGTTCTTACTACAACAACATTATATAAACCAATGGCACAAAATGTCAACACCTTTTTTTAAATTTATACAAACTGTTTTTCTTAGCAAGTATAATTCATATGTTTTTTGTGCAAATTACAATAAATCAGCTTAAATCCAGAAATTCCTCAGACACAATATCCTTAACATGATTAGTAAAATATTCGGGAGTAACATCCTTATTATACTCTGCTTTCTGCTGATGAGTTGAAGCAATTGCATTTGTATATTCTGACAATTTATAAACAGCATAATCAAACTTTCCGTTTGATTTGTTATATTGATACCAACAAACAACAGGCACCAACTTTGCAGATGTTATTGTAATACCGTCTGAATTCTTTTCTATTTTTATTTCTGCCGCTCCGCCGCAGAGCTGATCCGGATTTATCTGATGAGAAATAAAATTTCCGAGCGAATAATATACCAGCATTTTCTTGCCCGTTGCATCATTCTCAACCCATTCAACAGGCTGAAGCACATGCGGATGACCGCCGATAACAATATCAACCTCCAAATCCGAAAACAGCTTAACATAATCCCTTTGATAATCGGAAACGTTAGGACTGTTTTCTGTTCCCCAATGAGGAAATACAACAACAACATCTGATTTCCGCTTTGCTTTTTTTACATCCTCCGTTATTTTTGCCTTATCCATCATATTAACACACCACGACTTGTCACCAGGAAGCGATATACCGTTAGTACCATATGTATAATTCAGAATTGCAAAGGTTATTCCGTTTTTTTCATAATACAGAATTGAATTATAATCCTCCTCTGTATCATTTGTGCCGACATGCTTAACCTCGGGGTGCTCATCAAAAAAAGCACATTCATTCTGAATTCCCTTAAATCCTTTATCCATTGCGTGATTCGTTGCACAGGTAAAAATATCAAAGCCTGCATCTATTGCCGCAGTTCCCAAAGCCCACGGCGTATTGAATACCGGATAACCTGTATACTCAAATTCAGAGCCGCCTAAAATTGTTTCCTGATTTATAACTGCAATATCAGCAGAAGAAATATAAGGCTTGATATTTTCATAAAGTCCGCTGTAATCCTCTGCTCCGTTTTCCTTCTGACCGGCTGAAATAAGCGTGTTGTGAATAAGGTTGTCCCCAACAGCAACAAGTGTTACCTTTGAATTTGTTAACAATGGTGCATCTGAAGCTTCATTTTCGCTTTGATTCTCCGCAGAGGTTTGCGCCGTTGGTTTTTCATTATCAAAATTTTTTGTTATATGCCCGCTTATGGCAAAGCCGGAAACAACAATAACAGCTATTAATACCGGTATTAGTATTTCAAATAATTTTTTCTTATCATATTTCAATTTACACACATCTTTTCTTCACTTATTCAGTATAATTTTATCATAAACAGTGAAAATTAGCAACCGCGTAAGAATTTTATTAACAATTCACCACATTCCATTGACAAGTGTATAAATAAAAGATATTATAAATTTATTATTTAAAAGAAGGCGGGTAAATTATGGAAACTGTATTAATGTATGGCTTATTTTTTATAGGTCTTATTTTAATTATTAAAGGCGGCGATTGGTTTGTTGACTCTGCAAGCTGGATTGCCGAGGTTGCAGGTGTGCCGAAATTCGTTATAGGTGCAACAATTGTTTCAATTGCAACAACGCTTCCCGAAATGATTGTAAGTATAATGGCAACTGCAAAGGGCAATGTTGATATGGCGGCAGGAAATGCCATAGGCTCCGTTACAGCAAACACAGCTATGATTATGGGCTTATTTATTGTTTGTATGCCATTTGCAATAAAAAGAAAAGAGTTTTCACCTAAAGCATTAATGATGTTTGCTGCATCCGCTGCACTTGTTTTAGGCTGCATATTCACAGTTAAAGAAAACTTAACCTTTGAGGGAGAAACAAACCCTTACTACCGCCTTACAACAATAGGCGTTATTGTGCTCATTATCATATTTGTTGCATTCTTCATTGAAAACTTTGTTTCCATGAAGAAAAACAGCACACAGATTGAGCCAAGCCCTGATAATATAGGACTTCAGCCTGAGGACGGTATCATTCCTACCAAAGAAAAGGCAACATCAAAGGACTGGGTTAAAAACATTGCATTTTTCCTTGTTGGTGCAGCAGGCACAGTTATAGGTGCCCAGCTTCTTGTTACCTACGGAACAAAAATTGCAGAAAGCCTTAATGTTCCGCAGAGAATTATAAGCGTTATTGCTATTGCAATAGGCACATCTCTTCCTGAGCTTGTTACAACAATTACTGCAATCCGCAAAAAAGCGGGCTCACTTTCTGTCGGCAACATTCTTGGTGCAAACATTATTGACCTGACACTTATTCTTCCGATTTGCTCATTTGTTTCAATGGGCAAGGGAACAGGTGCTCTTGCCGTATCTGCAGCATCTGTTGAAATAGATATGATTGTTTGCCTTGCAGCAATTGCAATTGCAATTATTCCAACAATTATATCCAAGAAATTCCATCGCTGGCAGGGCATTGTTATGCTTGTTGGATATATAAGCTATGTATTATATACCGTTTTGAGTTAATCTGTTATATTGTTGAAGCCTTCTTCAACAATATAAGTATCCGTAATTTCATAACATTTAATGTGATTTGCATCATGGTTGAGTGATTCCATCAGTTCCTTATATTTTCTTACGGTGGTTTCACTCAGCTCTGATGCATTAAATTTTGCATGCCATATTATTTCTAATATCTCCTGAAACATATATGCACTGTAATTTTCAACTTTCTTCTGTACGTATTCTTTTTTCATTTCATCACCTCTATTAATAAAAGGTAAAAATTCACCTTTTATTCACATTATAGGTAATATCTTACCTTTTGTCAAGACTGTTTAATGTTAAAATTAATTATGGTGATAAAAATGTTGTATAAAAGAATTAAAGAATTGAGAAAAGAAAAAGGCATAACACAGGTAAATGTATCAACAAACATTGGTGTGGAAGAAAGCTATTATGGTAAATATGAAAGAGGAGTACATGATATTCCCCTTTCTGTATTGATAAGAATAGCTGATTTTTATAATGTTTCTGTAGATTATATTACAGAAAGAACAAATAAAAGAGAAATAAACAAATAATAGTGATGGTTAAATATTAACATTTGACCATAGAGTATTTTGCAAATTGGTGATACTTATGTATAGAAGACTTAGAGATTTAAGAGAAGATAATGATTATAAGCAATCCGATATTGCAAAAATACTGAATATGACACAACAGCAGTATTCAAAAATTGAAAAAGGAATAACTGAAATAACCGCAGATAGATTAATAGTATTGGCAAAATTATATAATGTTTCATTAGATTATATAGTTGAATTAACAGACAACCGTGAAATAGATAAGTAAAAATGAAAACGCACGTTCACTGCGAAAGAAGCAGAAATAAACAGATTATTAAATAACAAAAAGCAGGGTTATGATTAAGCATAGCCCTGCTTTTTAATATACGGCTCTCCTTGGAGAGGCATATTCATTTAATTACTCAGTTTTTCCCATAACATCAAGCGGATTAACATAATCACCGTCAAGCCTTGTTTCAAAATGAAGATGTGCTTCTGCCGAAGCTTCAAACGGCACCTTGCCGAGAGTTCCGATTGTTGAACCAATCATAATCATATCACCCTCTGAAACATTGACAACCTCAAGTCCGCTGTATTTTGCAACAAGTTTTCCGCCGTGGTCTATTTCAACCGTCATTCCAAGCATACTGTCATTATAAACATCAAGCACAATACCATCATTTATTGCATAAACTGCAGCACCGGATTCAGCCTTGAAATCTACTGCGGTATGACTTCTGTAATCACCCATTGTTTTGTTATAAACAAGTTCCTCGGTATATCCGCTTAAAACCGATTCGGTAATAGGATATTTATAAAAGCTTTTATACGGAGTGTTTGTATCAAGCAGAGCCATGGATGTGCTCTCCGTTGTCTGCGGCTGTGTTTCACTTTCAGCCTCTGTTGTTGTTTCTGCCGTTGTATCTTCTACTGTAACACTTTTCTGAACAGGCTGTGTTGTTTCCTCAATAGTGGTTTGCTCATTAACCGTTTTATTATTTGAGTTTGTTGAGAAATAAACAATAAGCCCAAGGGCAATAATAGAAATACATATCACGGAAAACAACGCTCTTAAATTTTTGTTTCCTTTTTTTGCATTTGAATTTGATGACATATAAAACACCTCACAAGCATTATGCCCCGAGGTGTTTTACATTATACATTTTCGATGAAAACACTGTTCATAATTGAAAGCGTTTTCTGAACGGTTTCAAGCGGAGATTCATAATCAGGCTTAACTGCAATATAAGCCTTCTTCGCCGCCGAAAGCAGAACTCTGCCTTTCATTTCTTTATTCAGTGCAACAACATATTTTATATCAGGCTCTTTCATATAAAGAAGAATTGAGCCGTTTCTTTGCGTAATTTCATAAACACCGATTTTTGCAGCAACATTTCTCAAAAGAGAAATTTCAACAAGACCGCATATTGATTCGGGCGGAGCACCGAAACGATCTCCAAGCTCATCATAAACATCATTTGCATCTGCATCAGACCTGATTGCGGCAATCCTTTTATACATGGAAAGCCTCTGCGGCGTGGAGGTAATATAATCCTCGGGAATATGTGCTTCAATCGGCAAATCAATAAGGCATTCCTGCTCTTCGGTTTCTTCGGATTTTTCACCTTTCTCTTCTGCAACAGCCTCACTCAAAAGCTTCAGGTACATATCATAACCCACGGCCTCCATATGACCGTGCTGCCTGTTGCCGAGAATTGAGCCGGCACCTCTTATTTCAAGATCGCGCATTGCAATTTTAAAGCCTGATCCGAATTCGGTATATTCCCTGATTGCTTCAAGCCTTTTCGTTGCAATATCCGATAATTCCTTGCCCCTTGTAAAGGTTAAATAGGCAAAGGCGCGGCGTGAGCTTCTGCCCACTCTTCCCCTAATCTGGTGAAGCTGGGCAAGACCCATTCTGTCTGCATTTTCAATAATAAGTGTGTTTACATTGGCAACATCAACACCTGTTTCAATAATGGTTGTGCAAACTAAAATATCTATCTCGCCATTTATAAGCTGACTCCATACATCAGACAGCTGCTCTTCGGTCATTCTGCCGTGGGCAATTCCTATCTTAGCATCGGGAAGCTCCTTTTTTATTCTTACGGCGGTATGCTCTATTGTTTCAATATTGTTATGAAGATAATAGCACTGACCGCCGCGTGAAAGCTCTCTTTCCATTGCTTCAACAAGCACACCGAAATCATATTCAACAACATATGTCTGCACAGGATGGCGGTCACCGGGGGCTTCCTCAAGCAAACTCATATCTCTTATTCCGCTCATTGCCATATTCAGCGTTCTCGGAATAGGTGTTGCCGAAAGTGTAAGAACATCAACCCTTGGGAATTTTTCTTTGATTTTTTCCTTCTGAGCAACACCGAAACGCTGCTCCTCATCAACAATCAAAAGCCCTAAATCCTTAAATTTTATATCCTTGCTTATAATTCGATGTGTTCCTATAAGCAAATCAACCTTGCCCTCTTCAAGATCCTGCAAAATCTGCTTTTGCTTCTTGGCAGAAACAAAACGGGAAATCATTTCAATTCTTACGGGATATGCTTCCATTCTGCTTTTTGCCGTGTTGAAATGCTGCATTGCAAGCACCGTTGTGGGCACAAGAATGGCACACTGCTTGCTTTCCGAAACACATTTGAAGGCCGCACGGAGTGCAACCTCTGTTTTTCCGAATCCAACATCACCGCAAAGCAGCCTATCCATAGGTGCGCTGCGTTCCATATCGCCTTTAATTTCAGCCGCACTGCGAAGCTGATCATCCGTTTCCTCATATGCAAATCTGAGCTCAAAGTCACGCTGTAAATCAGTATCCTCTGAAAAGGCGTGCCCCTTGGTGCTCATACGCTTGGCATAAAGTGCAATAAGCTCCTTGGCCATATCCTTAACCGAAGAACGTACCCTCGCTTTCGCCTTTTTCCATTCGCTTCCGCCCAGGCGATTTATTTTAACATTGCTGTCCTCCCGCGGACCGATATACTTTGAAACAAGATCAAGCTGCGTAACAGGCACATAAAGGGTATCACCCTTGGCATAGGAAATTTTAATATAATCTTTTTTTACTTTATTCAGCTCCAGCGCGTGAATCCCTTCAAAAATTCCTATTCCGTGCACATTGTGAACAATATAATCACCCACTGAAAGTTCATCAAGAGAATGTATTGCATTTTTGGAATTAATAGCCCTGTTTTTCTTCTTTTTCTGAAAAGCTTTAACATGAGTGATAAGTGCAAATGAAATATCCGAAAGCTGAAAGCCCCAGTTAAGAGAGCCGTTAATTACGGTTACAACTCCCTTTTGAAATTCGCTCGGCATATTTTCACAGAAAACCGCATTCATTCCAAGCTCGTTCAAATCATAGGCAAGTGCCTTGCCGGCCCTTGTTGTGCCTGCCATAATGCATATTGCATAGTTTTTATCATAAAGCGGCTTAATATCCTCACTGAGCTGCTCCATTGTGCCGTTCCACGCATTAAAGCTCTGAACGGTAAAAGAGGAAAGATGTGCAACAGGTGTATCAAACGAGCCTCTCGGAAGCGAATCAAGATACACTGCACCGTGATCAGAATAAATATTCTTAAGCTCATCAAAATCAAGTGTGAATTTATCAATACCCTTGCAAAGATTTCCGCTTTCAAGATACCATTTAATCTGCTCATCCATCAGCTTTTGCTGATTATTGACCTTTTCCTTTATTTTTCCGCTTTCGCAGACAAACAGAAGCTCCTCGGTATAATCAAAAATACCATTGCTGTTGTATGCAAGCGGCAGATACTTGTCATTACACGGCAGTGAGCCGCCGTTTTTAAGCACCTCTGCATCTGCATAAAGATTCTCTCTTGCCTTTATTGCTTTCCCTTTAAGAGAAGCGGCAAGCTCATCTATGCACGCAGCGAATTTTTTATTTGATTTGAAAAGTACCTCTGTAGCAGGAATAATATCTATTTTATTCAAAGTACCTGTTCTTCTCTGCGTTGCAATATCAAAGGATGAAATACCGTCTACAGTATCCCCCCAGAGTTCGATTCTTGCCGGTTCTGACGCTCCCGGCGGAAAAATATCAATAATTCCGCCTCTCACCGCAAACTGCGATGTGCCGTCTACCTGATCATAGCGGCTGTATCCCGCCGAAACAAGCTTTGATGCTATTTGCTCTATATCAATAACATCACCATCTGATATTTCAAGAGAAAGTGATTTCAATTCATCAGGCGGCATCGTTTTCTGACAGGCGGCATTGGCAGAGCAGACAACTGCACGGTAATCACCGTTAATTATTTTTGAAAGCACACCAAGGCGGATATGCTCAAACTCATGCGAAACACCTGCAACCTGCTGAAAGGTAAACTCACGGGCGGGATAAAAAAGCACGCCTGCCTGAATTGCGCCGAGATTTTCACTCATTCTTACGGCAGATGCTTCATCAGGCATTATGATAAGTGCCTTATTCTGTTTTATTTCCATCAGAGAATGAATTAAATGTGCCTTTACCGAATCAGACACACCTGTTGCCCCGACAGGCATACCCTCCGGGTTTATGCTTTTGCCGAGGCTTATAAATTCATTGCTCTTTTCAAATATTTTTGAAAAGCAAGACATATACATTTTCCTTTTTTATTTTATGAATTAAACAAATTCATTGCTTTATCTGTTTCTCCGCCGACCATAAGCGGAATTGCCGCAGCAGTATTTTCAAGAGCCGTTTTCAAATCAGCTTCAAGTGCCTTTGGAAATCTGCCGAGCACCCAATCAACAAGATCATAATCAGCACTTGGTTTTTTGCCCACGCCAATCTTAATTCGCGGAAAGTTTTCAGTGCCAAGCTGAGCTATTATACTTTTTAGACCGTTGTGCCCTCCTGCCGAGCCTTTGCGTTTTATCCTGATTTTACCCACATCAAGTGATATATCATCAGAAATGATAATAACCTTCTCAGGCGGAATTCCGTAAAGCCTTGCGGCTTCTCCTATCGCATCCCCCGAATTGTTCATAAAGGTCTGCGGTTTCATTAAAAGGCACTTCTTACCGCCGATTTTAACATCACACACAAGTGAATGAAATTTCAGTTTTTTAATACTGACCCCTTCTTTGATTGCAAACAAATCAACTGCAAGGAATCCGGCATTATGACGTGTCATCTCATACTTGGAACCGGGATTTCCCAGCCCTGCAATAATAAAATCATAACCACTGCTATTAAATTGCTTCCTTTTATTCAGAAACATTATCCGTATCCTCTGTCTTATTTACTGTAATTTTAATTTTATCTGCACGCTTTCCATCCGTAGAAAGCACAACAGCTTCAAGATTTTCAAATTCAAAAGCATCTTCAGCCTCCGGAATTTTATCCGTTTGCATCATAACCCAACCATTAACGGTTGAAACATCACATTCCTCATAAACATTAAAAAATTCAAAGAAATTCTCCAATGATGCCGAGCCGTCCACTATAAATTCGGAATCAGAAATCTTTTCTATATCAACAGAAACCTCGTCGTGCTCATCCCAGATTTCACCAACAAGCTCTTCAAGGATATCCTCAAGCGTAACTATACCCTCTGTTCCGCCGAATTCATCAACAACAACGGCAAGATGTGTTTTATTCTTTTGCAGAATACGAAGCAGCTTTGAAATTTTAGTATCGGGTGAAACAGTTGGCACAGGCTTTAAAATTGTGCGTAAAGATTTTAAATTGCGATCCCTTGCCGCTTCAAAATCACGATGATGAATAACCCCCACAATATGGTCTACATCCTCAATATAAACAGGAAGGCGGCTGAAATTGCTTTCCTTGAACACCTTCTCTATTTCGGAAAACGGCGAATACTTGTCTATCGCTGCAACATCCACACGCGGAGTTAAAATATCCGAAACATCAATATCATCAAATTCTATTGACGAGCGTATAAGCTTGGATTCATTTTCATCAATCTCCCCGCCTGAATGGGCTTCATTTACATATGATTTTAATTCCTCTTCCGTTACAGTGCTTATTTTGTTAAGTCCAAAGAACTTGCCTATAAGCCTGGACCAGACTCTGAAAAACAAATTAAGCGGGCTGAAAACAACAATAAAAAATTTAATTACGGGTTCAACGATAATTGCATAGGTTTCTGCCTTTTCCTTTGCAATCTGCTTTGGCGTAACCTCGCCGAAAATAAGAACAATAACGGTCATTACAATTGTTGAAAGTGTTGTGCCGAGATTTTCTCCGAAAAAGCCTGTAAACACAAGAGTTGAAATTGATGTACAGGCAATATTTACAAGATTGTTTCCGATTAATATTGTTGAAAGCACAACATCATAATCCTCGGAAAGTGCAAGTGCCCGTTCAATTCTTCTTGTATTTTTGCCTGAAGACATCATTGCCTTCAGTTTAACCTTATTGAGTGAGGAAAATGCTGTTTCGGCAGATGAAAAAAAACTGCTGAAAAGCACAAGCACAGCCATTAAAATTATTAATCGGACAGAATCACTATCCATAAATTTATTTCTCCTTTATATAATGCTTTATGGGCATACCTTTCGGTATGCCCTTGTTTAACTATTATTTTGCTGATTAATCAACTGTTTTTTCAAATTCCGAAAACTCTCTTTCTTCATCTGATTTTTCAAAATTATACATATTTTCATCCTTAACATGCTTTGCAATGTACTCATCACGGTCAAAGAGTTCATCTGCCTTAACCTTCCATGCCTTCGCAGCAGCAATAGTTTTGTCAAACAGTGCATTTGCAGCCTCAGGATTACTCATTTCTGTTGAATAAGCACCTGTATCATGCACCATTTTGCTGATAGCTCCCGGATTATCAAGCACCGGACACGGACGAAGCATATTATTATTGAACGGCTGATTTCTTTTATACGCCATAAACAACGGACTTCTGAGAGCATCAAGCACAGAGCATTCTTTGATATTCACATTTGAATAGTGAACAAATGCACAAGGCTCACAGTCACCATTGGAATTTATGTGGAAGTAATGACGTCCTCCGGCTATACAGCCCTGAACATATTCACCGTCATTCCAGAAATCAAGAGCAAAAATCGGCTTTGTATGACGCCATTCATGCATTTTTTTATACATTGTTGCACGCTGCTCAGGTGAAACCATAAGCTCGGTTACAGCTCCGTTGCCTGTTGGCATATATGTAAAGAACCATGCAAATTTAACACCCTGATCAATAAGCCAATCCATATATTCATCTGATGAAAGAACATCCGTATTTTTGCTTGTGTAGCAAAGAGATGCACCAAACGGAATATGACGATCTTTCAGACGCTTCATTGCAGCAGTACATTTTTCAAAGGTACCGTTGCCTCGGCGAAAATCATTTTCCTCCTCGTAACCCTCAATTGAGAAAGCAGGAAGGAAGTTGCCGACCTCGCCTATTTCATCAGCAAAGCTGTCATCAATAAGAGTTCCGTTGGTGAAGCTCATAAATATACAATCCGGATTTTCACGGCAAAGGCGCATTAAATCTGCCCTTCTTATTGTTGGCTCACCGCCTGTATAAAGATACATAAATGTGCCAAGTTCTTTGCCCTGTGAAATGATTCTTGCAAGATCATCATATGTAAGCTGGCTCCTATTGCCGTATTCGGCAGCCCAGCAGCCTGTACATTTAAGATTGCAGGCAGCAGTAGGATCCATAAGAATTGCCCAAGGAACATTGCAATCATATTTTTCAATACTTTTCATTCTTATTGAATAGCTGTTGATTGCAACATTCATCATTGGCGGAATAAGCTTCATAAGCACATCAATGTCAGTATCACACGCAAGACTCTTTGCAAATTTCATCCAGTTATTATTCGGATCATCAAGTACCTTGTGAAGACCTGCATATGTGCTTCTGTTAACCTTTTTAACATCAGCCTTTTCAAGAAGCGAAAGAATTTTAGGTGCATTTGCCTCAAAATCCTTTCTGGCATATTTTACTGCTTCTTTAACAGCCTTTGTCATGATTGTTTCTTTAAGTGATTTCATAATCAAATTTCCTCTGAATCAACTATAAAAATAAAATTGTTTAATAAAATATCGTAAATGTAAATATAATACCAATAATTTAAAAAGTCAAGAGAAAAACATTTTTCTTACTATTTCTTAATATTTGCCTAAAAACATATTAGAACCTGATTTGGAATTTCAAACGATATGTTTTGTCTGTTTTATTCATAAATTTTTCATTGCACTTCGCTCCCCAGCTGTCATATCCGCCAACACCCTGCTGACGTGCTATAGCACGGACAACGGTCTTATGACTTTCGGGAAGTTCTTTTCTATGCCACGCATTCTCAATTTCATTCGGATAATAATGACTTGCATTAAATTCCATAACAGGCTCAGCTACAAGAGTAAATGCTTTCTTTTTACCAACAAGCGTTGCATATCTTACTCCTGTTCTGTTTGCACATTCCTGCGGTTTGAGATAATCCGTGTACATATCTGTAACAGTTGTACTGTAAACACCGATTTTAGTGCCGTTTCTGCGGTCTATATAATTTTCATAAGGACCTTCTCCGAGATAGGTAACATCCTCAAAATCACCCGGAAGCTCAAACAGCATGGAAACCTCAGGAATTTCCGGAAGAGCGGCATTCGGGAAAAACTGAAGATAAACTTCTATACCCTTTGAAGTGATTGTATAAATAATCAATGCCTTTGATTCAGGCTGCGTGCAGATAACGGCACTACAGTTAACAATAACCTTTTTGCCGCCATCCAATATCTTATAGCCGTCAATACTGAACTTTGTATTATTGTAGATTCCGGGGGTGTTACCTGCATCCCTCCAGCATCCCTGACGGCTGCCTGCACGGCTGCCTCGGTCATTATCTGTTAATGCACGCCAGAAGTTAAGACGAACCGGTGATGTAAGCAATTCCTCTCCGCCAACCTTAATGGAGCAAAGCTGATTCCTCTCTCTTCTTTCAAAGCGGATATCTACATCATCTGTTCTGATACGAAGCGAACCGTATGTGTCTGATACCAAAAGCTCTGCTGACTCTTCAAGCTCATCATATGTGTTTTCAAACTCGTTAATTACAAACTGCTCTTCAGCAATAATATGACCTGCCTCTGCCCAACGTGAAGCGTCCTTTGTGCGAAGCTCTAAATTAAGATACCATTCTGTTCTTGTAAGCTTATTAAGCTCAAGATCAACAACAGCCTTGCTGCCGGGCTCAATATTCAAATCCACAGTTCCCTCACGGAAAATACCTTTATCAGAGCACTGGCACCAATAAAACTCAAATTCACTTAAATTTGTGAACATAAATTTGTTTTTAATTTCTATTACACCTTTTTCAGCATCAATTGCATTAAAGGATACATTCTGATAAAGCTTTTTAATTTCGTAAAGCTTAGGTGTAGGTTTTCTGTCTCCAAACAAAAGTCCGTTGCCGCAGAAATGACCATCGTGCGGACTTTCCCCGAAGTCTCCGCCGTAAGCAAGATATTCCTCACCGTTTTCATCTGTTGTTAAGATGCTCTGATCAACCCAATCCCAGACAAAACCGCCCTGAAGGCACGGATATTTATCCCAGAGTGCTGTGTATTCATCTGTTGAACCGCAGGAATTCCCCATTGCATGCGTGTATTCACAAAGAATAAACGGCCTTTTATCCCTGCCGGTTACAGCATATTCCTCACACTCATCCGGCTTTGCATACATTTTGGACTGAATATCCGAAAGGAATTTTTCATTCGGATCACGATGACATTCAAAATGAATAAATCTGCTTTCGTCCGCATCCTTAATCCAATCATACATTTTCTTGGGAATCTCGCCGCCGAGGCTTTCATTTCCAAGACTCCAGCAAACAACACAGGTATGGTTTTTATCACGGTTATAAAGAGCCTTGATTCTGTCCATACAAGCCTTTTCCCATTCCGGTCTTGAGCCCGGTATCTGAGGACAGCCTATAATTTTAGACCAGTTTGTACCATGCGTTTCCATGTTGTTTTCATCAATAACATAAAGACCGTATTCATCACAAAGCTCCAGCCACCTCGGGCAATTCGGATAATGAGATGTGCGAACGGCATTTATATTATTTTTCTTCATCTGAAGAATATCGGAAACCATAACTTCTTCCGTGATATATCTGCCTGTACGGCAGTCAAATTCATGGCGGTTTGTACCCTTGAATACAATTCTTTTGCCATTAAAATGAATGATGCCGTTTTTGATTTCAACCTTTCTGAAACCAAATTTTGAGCTTATATATTCAATAGGTGTACCATTATATTTAAGAGTCAGCACCAATGTATAAAGATAAGGATTTTCAGCACTCCACATCTGCGCATCGGTAACAATTGCCCTTAAATCCGTAATATTGTCCTCTTCCGCATACTGGCTGTCAAGAGCTACCATATTGCCCTCTGCATCAAGAATATTCAAATCTATTGTCAACGCTTCATAAGTGCCGTTCGTTTTAACAAGCACCTCAAAATAACCGTCCTTGAAGGTTTCATTAGGCTCTGCTTTAATGATAAAATCACGGATATATTCACGCTCTGTAGTATAAATATAAACATCACGAAAAATACCTGCCATTCTCCACATATCCTGGCATTCAAGCCATGAGCCCGTACACCAGCGATAAACCTCAACACCTATAACATTGGACCCCTCAACAAGATACTTGCTGATGTCAAACTCACTTCTGTTAAAGGTTGATTCGCTGTAGCCGATTCTTTCACCGTTTATATAAAGATAAAATGCCGATTCAACGCCCTCAAAGCAAAGCACAACACGCTTTTCAAGCATATCCTTATTTATATGGATTCTTTTGAGATAGCAACCAACAGGATTATGATTCGTAGGTGCATTCGGAGGACATATATCCTCGCTTCCCTCCCACGGATAGCGGACATTGCAATACTGATTCTGATCGTATCCCTGCATAGTCCACGAGCCCGGAACCTGAATACTGTCCCAATTATGAGAATCATAGTGCGGCTGCGCAAAATCAGTGGGCTTATATGCATAATTCTTATAGAGTTTAAATCTCCATTTACCGTTTAAAAGCTTGCAGCGTGAAGATTCATATCTGTTACAGGCTTCAGCTTCTTTAAAATTATTATAAGGCATAAGCGTTGCATGGTGCGGCAGCCTGTTTACGCCTACAATTTCAGGATTAGCCTGCCATTCCGAATATCCGTCAATAAATTTTCTTTCCATAAAACAAAATACGCTCCGTATTACTATTTTTTGATAAATTTACAATTACCTGCGGTGATAAATTCCCTCGTGAAAACCATCCTGACGTATACATACCAAAACAGATTGAAAAAGTATTGCTATATCCATTTTAATACTCCAGTTGTCACAATATAACTTATCCAGCTTCATTTTTTTCATAAGAGAAATATTATCTCTTCCTTTTATCTGCGCAAGACCTGTAAGCCCGGGTCTGAAACGGTAAACACCGTATTCAAGTCTCATTCTGTGTGCTCTTATTTCACTTGAAATAAGCGGGCGCGGACCCACAAAGCTCATATCCCCTTTAAGAATATTCCAAAGCTGAGGAAGCTCGTCAAGACTTGTTTTACGAAGTATGCGCCCCAATTTTGTAATATATTGTTCAGGATTTTCAAGCTCTCCCGTAGCACAGTTCGGGGTGTTGTTTTTCATCGTCTGAAACTTATATATTTTAAACGGCTTCCCCCTTCTGCCGCGCCTTTCATGGCTGAAAAACACCCTTGTATCCGGTGTTAAAAAATTGATTATGCATATGATAAGAAAAAGCGGCGAAAGAATAATCAATGCAAAAAGGGACAAAAAAATATCAAAAAGTCTTTTAAATTTTATAGGCCTAAGCCATTTTTTTATAAATGCTTTCATAATATCATTCCGAAACAGATATGCTTTACATCACGTAGTTATCTGAACAGTGCAGAATGCACTTCCTAATTTTATCAATAATAACAAAACCCGTGTATCTAATTAAGATACCCGTAAAACAGGCATTTTATAAACGATTTATACCGTTTCCAAGTGTTTTCTTCATCACATCAAAACATTTTTTAATGTAAAAGTCAATACAATTTTTTTAAAAATTGGCGAATCTTATCAATATATAGAGATAATTTTGATAATTATACCATATATGTATTAAATATGCAATTATTTATTGATTTTTTATATCCTTAATATTGAAAAACAGATAATTAAGATATATAATAGTTTTAACTATTCACAAAGGAGAAAAGATTATGAAAAAAGTCATTTCAATAGCTTTAGTAATTTTAATGATAGCATCAACCTTTTGTGCTTGTTCTTCAGCTCCAAATAATAAGCTTACAGAAAAAAATATAACCAAAACTGTTGATGTTGTTTTTGAAGCATTAAAAACATTTGATACAAAGACAGTAAAAACATATGTTGATTCAACAACACTTGATATAATCCTGACCTATGCCTCAAAAAAAGATCAGTTTAAAAAGCTCGGTATAGCAATGTTTGAAAATCTGACATATGAAATCAAGGAAATTGATACAGACGGACAAACAGTAACCCTCTCCGTAAAAAACAAGGATTTATCAAAGGTAGCGTCCGATTACACGGAAAATCTGCTTGAGCAGTATTCAGGGCTTGCCGGTATGCTTGAGCTTGCAAAAGGCATCACAGACGATGCATGGCTCAACAGCAACCTTGCAGTTTTAACAAAAGGTATCAATGAAGCAGTTATGAAGGATGAAGCAGTTGAAATAACGCTGTCATTGGAGCAGAAAAAAGACAGGTTAGTGTTTACCTTTACAGAATCTTCAGAAGATGCCGTTTCAGGCGGTGCTTTAACAGCAATAAAAAAAATGATGTCTTTTAGTTAATTGATAGTGACACAACACAAAATTTATGTTAGTATATTTTAGTTTTAAAATTTACCGAATTTACGAGGTGAAATAATGGCAAATAAATTTCTTACTGCACTTTTCGGAGATTACTCCGCAAAAGAGGTAAAAAAGATTAAAAAAATTTCAGACAAGGTGCTTGAGCTTGAAAGCAAATATCAGGCAATGGATGACAAGGAGCTTGTTGCCCAGACCGCAATCCTCAAGGGCAGACTTGCAGACGGCGAAACGCTTGATGACATTCTTCCCGATGCATTTGCGGTGTGCCGTGAGGGTGCATGGCGTGTGCTTGGAATGAAGCACTTTGAGGTACAAATTATAGGCGGTATTGTTCTTCATCAGGGCAGAATTGCAGAAATGAAAACAGGTGAAGGTAAAACGCTTGTTGCAACACTTCCTGCATATCTCAACGCACTTACGGGAAACGGTGTTCACATTGTTACCGTAAACGATTACCTTGCTAAGCGTGACTGTGAATGGATGGGTAAGCTTTACCGTTTCCTCGGTCTTTCAACAGGGCTTATCATTCACGAAAAAAACAATGATGAAAGAAAAGAAGCGTATAACTGCGATATTACCTACGGCACAAATAACGAAATGGGATTTGACTATCTTCGTGACAATATGGTGCAGTATAAAGCACAGAAAGTGCAAAGAGAGCATGCCTTTGCCATAGTTGACGAGGTAGACTCTATCCTTATTGACGAGGCAAGAACACCTCTTATCATCAGCGGTAAAGGCGATCAGTCTACCGATATGTACAGGCGTGCAAATGAATTTGCCAAAAGCCTTAAAATGGTTAAGGTTGCCCAGATGGACGAAAAGAAGGACACTGAGGAAACCTATGACGGTGACTATGTTGTTGACGAAAAAGCAAAAACTGCAACACTTACACAGAGCGGTGTAAAGAAAGCCGAAGCGCGTTTTGGTATTGAAAATCTTATGGATATGGAAAATACCACGCTGCTCCACCATATCAATCAGGCCATCAAGGCAACAGGCGTTATGCGCCGTGATATTGATTATGTTGTTAAAGACGGTCAGGTACTTATTGTTGACGAATTTACGGGTCGTATTATGCTTGGCAGACGTTATAATGACGGTCTGCACCAGGCACTTGAAGCTAAGGAAAATGTTAAGGTTGAGCATGAGAGCAAAACGCTTGCAACAATTACCTTCCAGAACTACTTCCGCCTTTACGGCAAGCTTTCGGGTATGACAGGTACCGCTTCAACAGAGGCTCCCGAATTCAATGAAATCTACAAGCTTGATGTTGTTGAAATCCCTACAAACAAACCGCTTCTCCGAGAGGATATGCCCGATGTTATTTTTCAGACAGAACGCGGAAAATTCCTTAATGCTATAGAGCAGATTAAGGAGTGTCACGAAAAAGGTCAGCCGATACTTGTGGGCACAATCAGCATTGAAAAGAGTGAGATTCTTTCAAAACTTCTTAAAAAAGCAAAAATTCCGCATAATGTTCTGAATGCTAAAAACCATGAGCGAGAAGCTGAAATTATTGCGCAGGCAGGTAAGCTTGGGGCTGTTACCATTGCAACAAACATGGCAGGCCGTGGTACCGATATTATGCTTGGCGGTAATGCGGAATTCCTTGCAAAATCGGAAATGAAAAAAATGCAGTATACCGATGAGCTTATTGCAGAAGCAACAGGCTTCGGTGAAACAGATAACGAGGAAATTCTGAACGCCCGCAAGATTTTCCGTGAGCTTGAAGCAAAGTATAAGAATGACATTAAAGAAGAAGCTGAAAAGGTAAGAGAAGCAGGCGGTCTTTTCATTCTCGGTACTGAACGTCACGATTCACGCCGTATTGATAACCAGTTAAGAGGACGTTCCGGACGTCAGGGTGACCCCGGTAAATCACAGTTTTACCTTTCACTTGAAGATGATTTAATGCGTCTTTTCGGCGGAGACAGAATGAAATCCATTATGGGCATGCTTTCCGACGATGAAAATATGCCTATCACAAGCAAGATGATTACCAGAACAGTTGAATCCTCTCAGCGTAAGGTTGAGGGACGAAACTTCGGCATTCGTAAAAACACTCTTCAGTATGACGATGTTATGAACCGCCAGAGAGAGCTTATTTACAAGCAGCGTAACATGGTCCTTGACGGCATTGATTTAACCGACAGAATTGCCAATATGCTTGATTCAAGTGTTGAAGAAAACATCAACATTTACTGTGCAAAGGATGCCGATAAGAAAGACTGGAATATAAACGGTCTGAAAGAAAAATACAAAGGCTGGCTTGTTAAGGAAGACGATTTTGAAAACACAGATGAGCTTTCCGTTGACGATATTGCCGAAACGCTTAAAGAAAGAGGTCATAAGATTCTTGAAGACAAGCGTGCTATGCTTGGCGATGAGCTTTACGGCGAATTTGAAAAGATGGTTCTTCTGCGCAATGTTGATATGCTTTGGATGGAGCACATTGATGCAATGGATGATCTTAAAGAGGGTATTCACCTTCGTTCCTATGCACAGCAGGATCCTGTTGTTGCTTTCAGAAACGAATCATATGATATGTTTGATGAAATGACTGCAACAATTCGTGAAAACACTGTAAAAATGATGCTTACAAGCATTCCGAGAAGACGTGAGGATGTTGAAAGAAAAGCGGTTGCGAAGGTAACTGCAACATCCGCAGGCGGAGATGACAGTGTTAAGGCAGAGCCTGTAAGAAAAGGCAAGAAGATCGGTCCTAATGATCTTTGTCCCTGCGGCAGCGGCAAAAAATATAAAAAGTGCTGCGGCTCACCTGAAAAGTTAGCAGAAAAGAACGATAAATAATAACGTATTGCTAAACAAAAGCACCGAAGAAAAATCTTCGGTGCTTTTATATTTCTATTTTAACAATATCACAACAGGAATCTACTGTACTACTTCCGTATCATCAAGATCGAAGTGGCTCCAGCCGCCTCTGAATCCGCTTATTTCATTTCCGTGCCTTGCAATAAGTATAATCAAGGTCTAATTGCATTTGTTGTAATAAGGGTTACACCGCAATCAAGCATGCGATTAAGTGCCTCAGGTGTATCAATTGTCCATGCTCCCATAAGAAGACCCTTATCAAAACACTGCTGAATGATTTCTTTTGTATTTGCCTCTCTGTTACCGTTAAAATCAATTCCGCATTTTCCTCCGAGTGAAAGTGCATCATTAATTGCCTGTTCATCAATTGTATGAACAAGATAATAGAGTGTTGAATCTTCTGAAAGCTCTCTCAGCTTTTTAAGATTATCAAGATGGAAAGAAATATAAACAACCTTATCTGTTAAACCTCTTTCCTCAACACTTGTCACAATTTCATCATAGTGCTCTGTATTATTGGCACCTTTAAGCTCAATAACAGGAATCATATCATATTGATTACAAATATCAAGATATTGTTCAAGCGTGCAAACCTTAAGCTCCGGATAGTTTGCAATATTGGAGCCGTTGTCATATGTATATTCCATAATTTCATCATATGTAAGCTTTTCAACATATGCTGATTTATCCATCATTCTGTATGTATGGGAATCGTGATGAATGATCCATTTGCCGTCCTTCGTACGGTAAATATCACATTCTGCAGCGCCAAAGCCTGCAAGCCCTGCCTCCTGAAATGCAGGTGCCGTATTTTCAGGTGCTACTGCACTGAAGCCTCTGTGTGCAATAAGAGTTACTTCCTTGTCCGTGATGTCGGCAGTGCTGATAATATTGTAATCTTTTGTTTGGCAATAGCTGTGAAGATAAACCAATCCACCTGTTACTGCTGCTGCCAAAAGTACAAATATTACAGCTAAAATAATCACAACCACTTTTTTACCTATGCTCCATTTCTTCTTTTCTGCTTTACTCATTTTCAGAATCTCCTTCTTCATTATTTGAGTTTAAATTCACATTAGGAAATTTCAAAACGCGGTTATTATCTGTAACAAAACTTCCGTCTATCCATTCCCCTTTGACCCCCTTTGCCGATGCACCAAGCTGAAAGTGCAGTTTGGCAATTCCGAAATCAATGCTTTTATCCGAATACGGCTCATCAACTGATGCAGAAACAACACCGTTTTCATATCTGAACTTTACGGGGCGACGGTTCACCGCACTCGGAGCTACTTCAACAAGCTGCATTGCATATTCAAAATGCTCAGGCAGTTTTTTCTCACATACCTCAAACATTTTTTGATACGGTTTGCTGGTTTTATGCGTGGCTTTATAAAACATATTTTCTTTAAGACTTTTCTTTGCATGAACAAAGCCTATTGTAATAACACAGTAAAGGCGAACCTTTTTAGGCAAATCAAGTGCTTCAAGCATTTTGTTTTCATTATAGGTGCTTGAAACCCAACACGTTCCAAGCCCATGATATGCACACTGAAGAACGATTGTTTCCCCGTAATAACCGCAGTCCTCACGTGCCGCTATTGTATCGGGTCCGCAAACAGCAATTGCGGAAAATTTACCGGAGAAGATGTTAAAGGCAAAGGACGCATCTTCAATAAAAACAAAATTGAGATTTGCCTTGCCGTTAACATAATCAACCATATCCTTTATGATTGACACTGTATCCTTATCCAGACTGATACTTTTATAGCTTCTTCTTGAGGTACGCATTTCTATTGCTTTTATATATTCGGCATTCGTCATATCAGTTACCCCAATTATCTATTGTTGAAAGCAGCAAATCATACTGCTTTGTTGTTATATTATCAGGCTTAAGCAGCAGAACACGCTTCATATCCTTCTGCTTATTGACAGTCCACACGGAGAGCTTATAACCGTTTTCGTGCAGCAGCTCGGAAAGCTGACCTCCTGCATATTTATAGTTGCAGTTTACACCTATCGCTCCTGTTCCCTCAAGCGTTTGAAGCAACTTAGCTCTGTAATCCTCTGTAAAAATTCTCATTCTTGACGGCTGACAATTAAGGTAAAAATCCAGATCGGCGCATGTAGATTCTTTAACTGCATCAACGTCAGCACTTTCAATTCCCGTTAAAAATGCATTGCCGTAAAGTTCGTATTCAACAAGCAAATCGTGAAGAGCATTGAGCGTTCTTGTTTCTTTTATATCAAGATTAATAAGAATGCTTGTTCCTTTAAGAATCTCAAATGCATCTGCTATAGGCACACCGTCATTATTTGTTATAACAATATCATGGGCCATAACAAGTGTTCCGTTCGGTCTTTGCCTTACATCAAGCTCCACAACCTCCACATTATTGTTAATTGCAGCCTGCACAAAATCAAGACTGTTTTCAACTGTATCAAACGAACCTGAATGTGCTGTTATCGTAAAATTTTCCACAAAACTCAGCTTCCTTTCATCATAGCTTTTCGTAACGGCGTATTCTGCAACGCCGATAACCATAAAAACCGAAATTATAAAAGAAATAACCTGATAGCTGAAATGCTTTGCCCAGGTTGGTGTCATATTACGCTTTAAAAATCTTTTAAACTTCTGCCATCGCAGCTTCAGTCGCTGCTTTCTTTCAGACATAAAATCAACCTCTATAGATGTATATTGTTATCATAACACAAAAAAGCATTAAATGATAGTATTTTTTTAACACTATCATTTAATGCCGCAAATTTATAAAATTTAAATATTAATCTTATTTATTGCCTGAATAGTTCGGAGCTTCCTTCGTGATATGAACATCATGCGGATGGCTTTCAACAAGACCTGCACCTGTAATTTTGATAAACTTAGCATTTGTGCGAAGCTCGCTGATATTGTGGCAACCAACATAACCCATACCCGAACGAAGACCGCCCATCATCTGATAAACGGTATCACCAACAGGTCCCTTATAAGGCACACGGCCCTCAACACCTTCCGGAACAAATTTCTTTGTGCCGTTCTGGAAATAACGGTCAGCAGAGCCCTTGTTCATAGCACCGAGTGAACCCATACCGCGGTAAACCTTGAACTGACGACCCTGATAAATTTCGATTTCTCCCGGTGATTCCTCACAGCCTGCAACCAGTGAACCAACCATAACAACACTTCCGCCTGCTGCAATTGCCTTAACAATTTCACCGCTGTATTTAATACCGCCGTCTGCAATAATCGGAATACCGTATTTATCTGCCATTTCAGCCGAGTCATAAATAGCGGTAATCTGCGGAACACCAATACCTGCAACAACACGTGTTGTACAAATAGAACCGGGTCCTATACCAACTTTTACTGCATCAGCACCTGCTTTAATAAGAGCCTCTGTACCCTCAGCAGTGGCAACATTACCTGCAATAAGAGAAATATTCGGGAATGCATTTTTTACTTTTGCAACTGCTTTGATAATATTTTCGGAATGACCGTGAGCAGAATCAAGAATAAAAGCATCAACCTGTGCATCTGCAAGAGCCTTTGCACGGTCAAGCACATCGTTTGTAACACCAAGTGCTGCTGCACAAAGAAGTCTGCCCTCTTTATCACGAGCAGTATTCGGATATTTAAAGCTTTTTTCAATATCCTTTATTGTTACAAGACCCGTGAGTCTGCCGTTTTTATCAACAAGAGGGAGCTTTTCAACCTTAGATGCCATAAGTACCTTTTTAGCATCCTCAAGAGTCATACCTGCACTGCCGGTAACAAGCTTATCCTTAGGAGTCATAACAGAAGCAATTTTCACATCATAATCTGTCATAAATCTCATATCACGGTTTGTAAGAATACCAACAAGTGTGCCGTCCTCCTCACAAATCGGAACACCGCTTATCTTGTATTTTCTCATAAGCTTCTCGGCATCAAGTGCAGTATTCTGCGGTGAAAGGAAGAAAGGATTTGTAATAACACCGTTTTCGGATCTTTTAACCTTATCCACCTCTGTTGCCTGATCCTCAATCGTCATATTCTTATGTATAACGCCAATGCCGCCTTCTCTTGCAATGGCAATAGCCATATTGGATTCTGTAACAGTATCCATAGCAGAGGTCATAAGAGGAATATTAAGCTTAATATCCTTTGTTAAGTTTGTTGATAAATCAACCGCGTTAGGCAGAACATCGCTTTCCGCAGGTATAAGAAGCACATCATCAAAGGTTAAGCCTTCTTTAACAAATTTTGCACCGTATTCGTTCATAGTAATTCCTCCGTTTACTTAAATATTATTCTATATAATAACACAAAGGGTTATATATATTCAAGCCTAAATTTTATTTGCTGCAGCAACAATTTTTTCAACTGTTTCTTCAACAGTATTTTTATCGCAGACAATGGTTTCCCGTGCATATTTTTTATAAAGCGGAAGCCTTTCATTATACATATCAAGCAATGTGCTGCCGCAGCGAAGCACAACACCTCTTGTTGTTATATTGCTTATACGGTTTTCCATTGTTTTATAATCAAGATGAAGATATATTATCTTACCGAGCTTCTGCAAATGCTGCATTGCCTTTTCACTGTATATAACACTGCCGCCTGTTGCAATAACAGTGCCCTGAATATTAAGAGATAAAATAGCAGTTTCCTCGGCATTCTCAAAATAGGCAATACCCTTTTCATCAATAATTTCCTGAAGCCTTTTGTTTTCAAGATTCTGAATAAGCAAATCCGTATCAAAAAAATTTTTAAGCAATGCTTTTGCTGCAAGCACGCCGCAAGTTGATTTACCCGAACCGGGCATACCGATTAAAATTATATTTGAATTCATTAATTATTTAACTCCAACCTGTTTGCAAATTTCATTCATTATGCATTCACTGCAAAGCGGCTTTCTTGCAGAGCAAACATCTCTGCCGAAAAGAACGATTCTGTGGCAGAAATCAGAGCCTTCATCTGCAGGAATAATTTTTTTAAGAGCAAACTCAATCTTTTTAGGGTCTTTTTCCGCAACAAGACCTATACGGTTTGTTATTCTGATACAATGTGTATCAACAACAATTGCTTCCTTGCCGTAAACATCACCAACAATAAGATTTGCCGTTTTTCTTCCCACGCCCGGAAGCGTTATCAAATCATCAATATTATCAGGCACTTCACCGCCGAAATCACTCAAAATTTTCTGTGCCATTCCGACTATGGATTCTGCCTTGTTCTTATAAAAGCCACAGGAATGTATGTATTTTTCAACCTCTTTAACATCTGCATTCGCATAATCCTCAAGAGTTTTATATCTGGCAAAAAGTGCAGGTGTAACAATATTTACCCTTGCATCCGTGCATTGTGCAGAAAGCCTTACCGCAACAAGCAGCTCAAACGGATTTGACGCGTTAAGCGAGCAAATTGCTTCAGGATACAATTCCTTTAATATTTCAACAGCCCTTTCGGCTCTTTCTTTTTTCGTCACGGTACTATATTCCCCATTTCCTTATAAAGTTCATCCATTTCTCCCCCGAAAGCTCAGGTACTTTCACTTTCAGTCCGAGCCCTTAATTTTATCCCAATATAATTTAAAGGACTGCTCATTTTTATTATTACCTGCAACATAATACCTTGCATTTTTTATTATATCGGGAAGGTACTGCTGCTCTACCCAATGATGTTCGTAATTATGCGGATACTTATAAAACTGACCCTTAACCTCTGCATCCTCACCGTCAAAATGCTTATTCTGAAGCTGACGCGGAATCGGACCGTATTTGCCTTTTCTTACATCCTCAAGTGCAGCATCAATTGCTATTTCACCGGCATTGCTTTTAGGTGATAATGCCACCAGTATAACTGCATCAGCAAGCGGAATTCTTGCTTCAGGCAAACCAACCATAAGTGCAGCATCAACAGCCGCCTTTACGATAGGAATGATTTGCGGATATGCAAGCCCCACATCCTCACAGGCACAAACCATGAGACGTCTGCATGCAGACGGCAAATCACCTGCTTCAAGCAGCCTTGCAAGATAATGCAGTGCCGCATCGGGATCGGAGCCGCGCATACTTTTCTGATAGGCAGAAAGAATATCGTAATGCTCATCACCCTCACGGTCATATTTAACAGCACTCTTCTGCGTTAATTCGTCTGCAGTTTCCACGGTAATATGCTTTTGACCATTCTCGGTATTTGTTACATAAAAGCAATTTTCAACACTGTTGAGTGCTTTTCTTACATCTCCGCCGCAGCCGCGTGCAATTTTTTCATAAACAACATCATCCGCCGTAACTTCAACATTGTTTTCCTTGCTTAAAATATGAAATGCACGCTCTACCGCAGGTACAATTTCCTGCCAATCAATTGATTTGAATTCAAAAACCGTTGAACGTGACAGAATAGCAGGATAAATATAAAAATACGGATTTTCCGTTGTTGATGCTATAAGTGTTATTTTTCCGTTTTCTATGTATTCAAGCAGACTTTGCTGCTGACGTTTATTGAAATACTGAATTTCATCAAGATAAAGAAGAATTCCGTTAGGTGCTTCAAATGTATCAAGCTCGGCAACAATACTTTTAATATCCTGTGTGGAAGCATTTGTTCCGTTCAGTCTGCGCAGTGTTCTCCGGGTTTTCTGTGCAATAATTGATGCAACGGTTGTTTTTCCGACCCCTGACGGACCATAGAATATAAGATTCGGAATATTTCCGTTTTCTATCATATTGTAAAGCGGTTTGCCTTTTTCAAGCAAATGCTTCTGCCCTACAACCTCGGAAAGCTCGGCAGGTCTTATTCTTGCCGCAAGAGGATTATTCATTTTCATTTTCCTCCTTTTCGGAAAATACACAACCGCAGAAATTCTGCCTGTATAAGCTGTACTGTTTTGACAATTCTATAGAACGCTTATATCCCTCTTTTTTCTTGAAATCGGACGGCAGCCATTTTACACCGTATTTTTCTGCAATTTCCAGCCCGATTTCATTTATCTTCTGAGAATTTTTCAGTGGGCTTATTGAAAGTGTTGTGCAGAAATAATCAAAATTCTTTTCTCCTGCAAGCCTTGCAGTTTTCTCAAGCCTTAACCTGTAGCATTTAAAACAACGTTCACCGCCCTCAGGAACATCCTCCAAACCTTTTGCTGTTTCAAGAAAATCGTTGTAATTGTATTCACCTTCTATTACTTCAATTTCACTATTGGGCAGCATTTCTGCAACAAGACGTTTTTCCTCATTTAATCTTTTATCAAACTCTTCCTTCGGCGAAATATTAGGATTATAATAAAAAACCGTTATTTTAAAATGTTTATACAGATATTCGAGGCATGCACTGGAACACGGTGCACAGCAGGCATGAAGCAAAAGAGAGGGCATTATTTGCTCTCTCTTATTATTATCAATAATCTTTTCAGTTTGGGTACTGTAATTAATTTTATTCATAGCTACTTACTTAAATAATTTTTTGGGTTAACTCTTGTTCCGCCCATTCTTATCTCAAAATGGCAGTGAGGACCTGTTGAATTCCCGGTTGAGCCTGATTTGGCAATCTGCTGCCCCTTTGAAACAGTATCACCCGGAGAAACAAGAATTGATGAATTGTGACCGTAAAGCGTGAAAACGTGTTCTCCGTTTGCATCTGTGCCGTGATATATCATAACATAATAGCCATAACTGTAATCAAGTCTTTTAACAAGTGAAACAACGCCTGACTGAGCAGCAACAACCTTTGTTCCCGTCGGGCACGGAAAATCTATTCCGCCGTGATAGCTTCCGTTTGAATAGTTCGGAAAGCCCGCCGAAACAGAATAATGATTCGGCACAGGATAGGTCATATTCAGCACTGCATCGGAATTACTGTAAATATCGGAAAATTTATATGAAGTAGTTGAAACATCACTTCTGTCACTTGTTGTGGCAAACGTTACATCTTCCGGATTTTTTATTCCGTTTATAACAGCATTGATTTCAGCCTCAACAGCCTCCTTAATTGCTTCATCTTCATTTCTGAATTCGGTATACATTCCGTTCTGTGCGGTAAGCTCTGCAAAAAGTTTATCACTTTCTGCTCGGTCCTCTGAAAGCTTTATCTTTTTCTTGGCAGCATCATTCTGTGCAGCCGTTAATTTATTCTGCTTTGACTGAAGATTATTTTTTTGCAGAAGCAAGCCCGCATTCATTTGACTGAGCGTTGCTTTTTTCTCGTTAAGATCTGATTCCTCTTCAAGAATTTTTTCTGTTTGTGCTTCTATATCCTGCATAAGAGATGCATCACTTTTGGATATCGACCTGATCATTTCATATCTTGTAAGAAAGCTTGAAATATCCTCGCTTGTAAGCAGAGCCGTAATAACATTGTACTGGCCATACATATATATTGCACGCATTCTTATGCAATAGGCTTCATATCCGGCTTTAAATTTCTCACTGAGTTCGTCCAGCTTCTTTTGCACTGCATCAACCTCTGCCTGCAGGGCATCCGCCTTTTCCTGATTTTCCTCTATTTCTTTCTGAAGTGCATCTATATCTTCTAAAAAGTCTGTTATCTGATTATCAAGAATGGTAAGCTGCTTATTAAGATAGCCTATTTTCTCATCAAGAGTATTTATGTATTCTTCTGTTTCCTTAGATTCAGAAGCAAGTGCTTTAAGCTTTTCATCAAGAAGGTTTATATTTGCTTCAAATTCCGCTCTTTGCTCTTCAAGCTCCTTCTGAACCTCTGTTTTTGATTTCGTAGTTTCGGACGCACTTGTGCCTGATGTTGTGGTTTCATCAGCAAAAGTATAATATCCGCCCGCTGTCAGTGATGTAAAAATAACTGAAACAGAAATAATTACAGCAATAAGTTTTATTAAGTTTTTCCGTTTCATAAAATCACATCCGATAATATATAAATTTACGGCAGATACTTTGCCGGGTTTTTGCAATCATTATAAGAAGCCGTTGGTGTTCTGACTTCAAAATGACAATGAGGTCCGCTTGAATTTCCTGTTGAACCTGCCTTTGCAATAACCTGCCCCTTTTCAACACGCTGCCCTTCAGATACCAGCCTTACGGAATTGTGAGCATAAAGTGTATACACCATATCACCCGAAGAAGTTGTTTTATCGTGCATAATTACAATATATCTTCCATAGCTTCTGTAAGAACCGTCTGCATTCGTTAAATCAGCGGAAATAATAACCGTTCCCGATTCGGCAGCAACAATATTTGCGCCCATATTGCACTTGAAATCTGCACCGCTGTGACCTGCATAATCATACATACCGGTTGTTATCGTCGTTTGAGACGGAACGGGATAGGTAAACTTTATATGATTTGATGAACTGCTTTGTGACGTTGTGGAAGTAGTTGTTGTCTGGCTGCTGCCGTTATTTGACCCTGCCGGTGCAGTAGTTGTTGTGGTTGTAGTGGTGGTAGTAGTTACAACTGTATCCTTATATTTCTCTGCTGCTGCAGCAAGTGCTCTGTCAATTTCCTCAAGGCTTTCCTTATTATCCTCAAGATATTCGGTATAGTAGCCTGTTTCATTGCTCAGCTTAGTCAAAAGCACATTTGCATTTGCACGCTCCGCTGAAAGGTTAACCTTTTTTGTATCCAGCTCCTCCTGCTTGTAATTCAGGGTAGCAATGCTTGATTCAAGATTCTCCTTTGTCTGCAGCAACTCCGTACGCTGCAAAGTCAATTCCTGTTCTTTTTCAAAAAGCTCTTTTTTTGACTTTTTAATGCTTTCCATTTCAGTATCAATTGATTCCAGAAGCTCACTGTCATGCTTGGATACACGGCGTATCATCTCGAGCCTTGTTAAAAACTGTGAAATATCACTGCTTGTCAGAAGAAAGGCAAAAACACTTGTTTCACCGCTTACATACATTGCACGAAGCCGCTGACAATAGGCATCGTAATTTACAGAAAACTGTGATGTTGCTTCCTCCAGTTTAACAGTTAACTCTTTTATATCATTTTCAGCTGTTCTGATTGCTTTTTCATTTTCCTCACATTTCAGCTGCAAATCTTCAACAGTTGTTTTATTTTCTTCAACCTCAGTATTAATAAGGTTCATTTCCTGTTCAAGATAACCTATTTTATCATTAAGCGTATCCAAATGCTCCTGTGTACTTGCCGATTCTGCTTTTAAATCCTCAAGCCTGTTGTTCGCTTCTTTGATTCTTTGCTCAATAACAGCCTTTTCCTCTTCAGGAGATAAATTGCCACCCTGAGAATAAACGGAAATCAAGGAAAAGCTTTCCACTGTTAAAATAAAACAGAAAGCCAATAAAACAGAAATCGGCTTTTTTAATATGCTGATTAGTTTCATTGACTTCACATCCTTTATAATATTACATTAAATATCAACCGAGATAATTAAGCGGATTAACACGGTTTCCGTTTAATCTTACTTCAAAATGACAGTGCGGACCCGACGAATTTCCCGTTGTACCCGAATAGGCGATAAGCTGACCCTTTTCTACTGCCTGCCCCTGGCTTACAAGTAACTGACTGTTGTGGGCATAAAGCGTTGATAAACCATTACCATGGTTGATAAGTATGTAATAGCCATAGCTGTAGTTAAGAGTTTTAGCTATAGAAACATAGCCTGAATCTGCTGCATAAACAGGCGTTCCCGTAGGACATTCGAAATCTATTCCGCCGTGATATGCACCACTTTTGTAGTTTGGATAGCCTGCAGAAATCTTTCTGTAGCTTGTAGGATAAGATAATCTGCCGGAGCCCGGATTATAAGATCCGCTTGGTGCAGATGCGTTAGCCGCACCTTTAATCTCATTTTCAATTTCCCGAATACGTTTCTGATCCGTATCAATGGTTTCACGAATTTCGGAGGTCTGACTGTCAAGCTTTCTGATAGCGGCATTACATTCTGCAATTTCCGCATCAAGCTCGCTTTTGGAAGAGCTTATTTCATCAATAGAGCTCTGAAGCTCAGCTTTCTGCACATCAAGAGTTTTCTTATCTTCATCAAGTTCAATCTTTTTCTGTGCAAGAGCCTGCCTTTCCTTTTCAATCTCCTGCATTTTATTCATAAGCTCTTCAAGAGTTGCATTATCCTGTGCCGAAACGCTTTTCACCATTTCGGCACGTGTAAGTATTGAACTCATATCCCAGCCACTGTCCAAGATTACCTCAAGAGTGGTTACATTTCCTGAAATGTACATGGCACGCAGACGCTGACAATACAAGTCATAAATTTCTTTGATTTCTGCTTTTTTTTCATCAATTTTATTCTGAGTTTCTTCAATATCAGCTGCAGTTTTTTCAATCTTTTCCTGAATTGCATCTATTTCTGCCTGAAGAGAATCGCGCTGAGATTCAAGATTATCCAGCTTGTCCTGCAACAGGCTTATTTTACCCTGCAGTGCCGCAACATATTCCTCCTGCTGAGATTTTTCAGCCTTCAGCTTATTAATTTTCTGCTGCGAAGCATTAATTTCATTCTGAATTTTTTCTTTTTCATTCTGAAGCTGAGAGGAAGTTTTTGCCTCAGCCACAAATGTGGCTGAAAAAACAAGCATTATACTGAATAAAACAGCAAAAAGTTTAGTGATTTTAGACCCCACTTATCTCACTGCCTTCCTTGTTAAGATAACGACCCATAGTAATAATAGAGCCGCCTACACCTGTAAGAATACCGATTGCCACGAAAGCACCGAGCATTACAAGTGAATAATCAGCAAAATTAAGTGCTGTTAAGTTAAGAGAATTTATAAGGTCCTTGAATTGGCGGATTGCAAATTCATAGAAGCCCCAAACAAGACCAAGAGAAATAACACCTGAAATAATACCGAGTATCATACCCTCAACAACAAACGGCAGCCGGACGAAGCCATTTGTTGCACCAACGGATTTCATAATACTGATTTCAAGTCTTCTTGAATATACCGTCAGCTTAATTGTATTTGAAATAATGAAAATACTGATTGCCAGAAGCACTGCAACAATAACTACGGCAATAATTTCAATTCCGTGACGTATGGACACCAGCTTTTTGGCTAAATCTTTATTTTCTCTTATCGTTTCTATATGATCAAGTTTTTTGATGTTATTTATTGTATCATCAAATAAAGATAAATCATCAATTGTTATTTTATAAGCATTCGGCAGCGGAATTTCCGAACTCAGCTCCGTGAAATATGCTGCGTGTGATTCCTCCATTGTATCAAGCTGCTGCTGCCATGCAACCTCTTTGGCAATGAACTCAACCTCTTTTATGTTGCGTATCTCGTTCAGTGATTTTTCCATCTGCTTTAAATCAGAAGCTGTGGTATCATCTTCAATATAAACCATAACAACATTTTCCTCTTCAATTCTGCCGAGAAGCGAATCAATATTAAGGAATATCATTGTTGCACAGCCCATAAGCACAAGACAGCTCATAAGAACACAAATTGATGCTATACTCATCATTCGGTTTGTCCATGTATTTCTGAAGCCCTCTTTAAACAGGTATCTTATACTTGAAGCAGTCATTATTCCTCACCTCCGTTTTTTATATCTGCATTTGTTTCGGAGGTTGTTTTTGTACCGAAATCATCTATTGAATCGAAAATATCCTCAACCTCTTCGCCAAGCTTGATATCCTCGTTATAGAAGAACATATCTGTTGACTTTTCGGTTTCTTCCGAATCAAACTGTGCATGAGTCGGATCAGGGGTATCGGATACCACCTCTCCGTTTTTGATTACAATAACTCTGCGCTGGAAAGCACGTACAAGATCATGCTCATGTGTAACCATAATTACGGTTGTGCCGTTATTATTGATTTTTGTGAGCATATCAACAATTTCATGGCTCATTTCAGGGTCTACATTACCCGTAGGCTCGTCCGCAACAATAAGCTTTGGATTATTAACAAGCGCACGTGCAAGGGAAACACGTTGCTGCTCACCGCCTGAAAGCTCATTAGGCATTGAGCGTGCCTTATGAGATAAGCCGACAAGCTGAAGAATATACGGAACTCTTTTTCTGATTTCCTTTTCTTTTGCACCTATAACACGCATTGCAAATGCAACATTATCATAAACACTCATTTTGGGAATCAGGCGGAAATCCTGAAATACAATTCCCATGGTTCTTCTGTAATAAGGAACCTGCCTTTTCTTTATTGTTTCGGAAGAATAATCGCCAACAATTACTGCACCCTCTGTTGGCTTTTCTTCATGCATAATAAGTTTTAAAAATGTACTTTTACCCGCACCTGAAGAACCAACGATGAAAACAAATTCGCCGTCTTCAATTTTGATATTAACATTATTCAATGCTTTAGTGCCGTTACTGTCGTACACTTTGGATACATCACGGAATTCAATCACAATTTTAACCTCTAATCATTTGAAAATTCTTACCCTATATGCTGCATATTTACAAATGCGGCAGAATAACCATATTCACTAATATATAATAATGCTTTTGCTTCTATAAATCAAGGCTTAAATGTTATTTTTCTGTAAATTATGTTACTCATCTGTAAACAAGTGGAAGTTTATTTACTATTATTTCCGTTTTTTCATAATGATACCATAAAATTATCCAAAGAGACATCGTTACCAAATTAAACAATCATTTTATTCATCCTGTTTACCGTACAGGGTTTCATTCATTTTTTTGACATTGTGCTTAGCTATTGCATACTCCGCAGCCCATATTACTGCAAAAATAAAAACAAATACTCCAAAATAGCTTAAAATACCCTTTACGCTATGCTCCATCCAGTAAGAAATATACGCTATCGGCATCATAACTACCGAAACAATCAAAAAATAGATGCCGGTCTGTTTTACAATTCCCCAGCATTCAAGCTCCCATATTACAGAACACCCTGCAAATACCGCACCTAATACTCCGTATAAAAAGCTCTGAAGCAAAACAGCCCTGATTTCATTTCCCATTATATCAATCAGTTCAGGCATACACGGGGAATAATATCCTTCAGCCCATATAACGGAAATAATTATAGTTATCAAATATCCTATGGCCAATCCTAACGGAAAGCCCAATATGCTTCTTAAAAATATTTTCTTTTTCATATATACCACCTCATATTCCCAATACCTTTTTTATCTTTGAAACATACCGTCTTGAAACATAGGTTTTTGTATCATTTGCCAGTTCAACACAAATCGTTCCGGTTATGCTTAAATCAAAATTTTTTACTTTTTTCAGATTAACAATTTCAGAATTTGATATACGCACAAATTGATTAGGGTCCAAGCATTCCTCTAATTCATAAAGTCTGAAACGCAGCTTATATTCACCTTTGTCTGTAACCGCAAATACCTTTCCGTTGCCTGCATAAGCTCTAATTAAATCATTTCGTTCTATTCCTTCGATTTTTTCATTTCTATTACCGGAAATAATTTGCGGAGCATTTTCATACAGTTTATTTAATACTGTATTTACATCTTCCGTTACAGCAGCAGTCAATATAATTACTTTAGGTTCCGCATACGAACTGTCAATTTTTATCTCAACCTGCATTTTATTTCCTCCTTTCCGCAATGTTATTATATGAAAACCACATACCGTATTCAATAAATTTTATGCGGTCGGTTAATTATTGAACATAAGCGGTCATAATAAAGAAATAAATTTCTTCTTCCACCAAGAAACAATAAAAACACTACAGAGAGCCAATTGCGTTTAACATCATAAAACAAGCCGAAGGACAATTTCATCCTTCGGCTTTTAAATTTCTACAGCTGACTTAAATAGATTAAGCGGTATTGCTTTAGTATTTAACAGGGCTTGATTCAAGATACTTATTAACCATAAGTGCAACTTTAAATACAATTGCATCATCAAATTCACGCAAATCAAGACCTGTGATTTTTTTGATTTTTTCAAGACGGTAAACAAGCGTGTTTCTGTGCACAAAAAGCTTACGGCTTGTTTCGGAAACATTAAGGTTATTTTCAAAGAATTTCTGAATTGTAAACAGTGTTTCCTGATCAAGAGATTCTATTGAACCTGTTTTGAAAACCTCTCGAAGGAACATATCGCAAAGCGTTGTGGGAAGCTGATAAATAAGACGTGCAATGCCAAGATTTTCATAGCTTGCTATAGGCTGCTCGGTATCAAAAACCTTACCAACCTCAAGTGCAACCTGAGCTTCTTTGAAGGAATGTGCCAAATCCTTGATTCCCGTAACACAGGTACCTATACCGACAAGTGCACTGCAATAGAATTCTGTTGATAATGTATCGCAAATGGATCTTGCCAGTTTTTCAAGATCCTTCATTTCAACGTTAGGACGAACCTCCTTGATAAGGGCAATATCGGTTTCATTAACGCTTATTACAAAATCCTTTGTTTTATCCGGAAAGAAATTCTGAATAACATCATAAACGGAAACATCCGTCTGCTGCGCAATACGAATAATAAATACAACTCTTGTTGCATCATTATTAAAATGAAGCTCACGACTCTTTATATAAATATCACCGGGAAGAATATTATCAAGAATAACATTTTTTACAAAATTTGAACGATCAAACTTCTCATCATTATTCTGCTTAATCTGATCCATAGCAACAGCAATTATATCTGCATAGCGCTTGCTCATATCATCAGTGCCCTCTAAAAATACGGCATATTCGGGATGAACGGAATTTCCGAATGCTTTATAGGTGCATCCGTCAACACAGGTCTGCATACCTGCAAAAACACCTGCGGAAACAACACCCTTTCGGATTTCTCCGATCTGCCCAAGCTCTGAGCAGGCAATAACGGAACCGCTTTCATCAACAACACCGATATTGCGGTCTATAGAATCCCTCATCTGATTTACTATGCTCTGAAATAATCTGTTTGGCAAGATAATTCCTCCTTCAAAACACCATCATACATTAAAAACTGCACAAAGTGCATATACCTATCTTGTTCATATTATACAAGGCTTATAAACAAATTGCAACCATTTTAACAACATTTTATTTGCTTTTTTGTTTAACTTGCATAAACTGTATTTTAAAACAAAAAATACCACAATATATAGTGTTTATTATAAAAAGCAACACTATTATTGTGGTAAAAAACATATGATTTAATCAGAATTTATCATTTCAAGCTCTTTTTCATCAATGTAACGGCATTCTCCTGCCGCAAGACTTTCATCCAGATTCAGCCTTCCCATTTTAATTCTTTTGAGTCCGATTACCTCTATTGAATATTTCTTAAACATCCTTTTTATCTGATGATACATTCCCTGCTTTATAATCACCCTTGCCAAGGTATAATCCCCGTCCACAGGCTCCAGAACAGCGGGCAGACATTCATCATCACCGATGGTGATACCGTTTGAAAACGCGTCTGAAATTTCATCATCAAACGGCTTATCAAGCTTTGCAATATATGTTTTTGGAACATGACTTCTGGGGCTTAATATTCTGTGGGCAAACTCGCCGTCATCCGTTATAAGAACAAAGCCTGTGGTGTTTTTATCGAGCCTGCCTGCAGGAAAAAGATTTTTTCTTTTCATATCCTCAGGCAGTATATCTATAACTGTTTTTTCCGATGTTTTTCTGCCGTCTGTTGACGAAATAACGCCTTCAGGCTTATTCATCATAATGTAAACAAACCTGCGTAAATGAATCACCCTTCCGCCTACTGTTAAAACATCTTTTTCTTCATCAAGCTTTTCAGACGGGGATTTTACAGAACTTCCGTTCAGAAAAACCTTTCCGGATTTGATAAGTGACTTGGCATCATTTCTGCCTATATTAAGTTCTTTTGAAATTATTTTATCTATTCTTTCCATAAATTTACTGTTGTTTTTTCAGTGCCTGCATAAAACCGTCCGAAACAGAGGTTGAGCAAACATCTCCGCCGATAAGCATATTGTTGCACACAATCAGATTTGCATAAATACAATCCCTGTTCTCATAGCCGGCATAATTCGTTATGTTGTATGTATAGACCGTAACCTCCTGCCCCTTATAGGGTTCCAAATCAAAGCCCTGGGATTTCTGAATTTCATTGTATCTTGTATAAACATCATTAAATTCAGAAGGAATCTGCACCTGCTTTTCATCGCAGTTTGTTTTAAATTCCCAACCGAGTGAGGTTAGATATTCCTCTCTCTGATCATTGGTTTCAAGTGTTACGGAACTCATAACCCTTTCACTGCTTTTAATATGATTTGATGTGAAGGTAATCACGATCACAATTACGCCTGTTAATACAAGAATAAGACCGAAAAGTGTTTTCGGCTTTAATCTTAAAGTAAGCATTTTCATAAAACCACCTCATAGTTGATTTTATGAAAATGATTTGTAAAATATAACAGTATAATTAATCTGTAAGTGAAATAACAAATTCTTTTATTTTATTTATATAAGAAATATCAGCGACTGCTGTGATTTCAAGTCCCTGTTCCGTATATTCCTCACTTTCAACAATTCCGTAATCTCTTATTTCATTTGCAATTTTTGAATGAGAAAAAGGAATCAAAAGCTTTACTTTCTGCCTTTGCTTCGGCAATGCTTTCGTAATTTCAGCAAGAAGCTTTTCCATACCCAAACCGGTTGCTGCACTTATATGAACGCTTCTTCCGATAAGCGGATAATGCAGAACATCCGGCACTAAATCACACTTATTAAGAACATTTATTACCGGCTTGCCGTCACAGCCAAGGGATGACAGCAAATCATTAGTAACCTTAACATGCTCACTGCATTCCTCACTTGAAGCATCGCAGACATTCAGAATAACGTCTGCCCAGAGTGCTTCCTCAAGAGTTGACCTGAATGCATCAACAAGCTGATGCGGCAATCGTCGTACAAGTCCAACCGTATCAACCAGCATAACCTGCCTGCCATCGGGAAGAGTCAGCTTTCTTGCCGTTGGGTCAAGCGTTGCAAAAAGCTTGTTTTCCTCAAGCACACCCGCATCGGTAAGGCGGTTCATCAAGGTTGATTTTCCGACATTTGTGTAACCTACAATCGCAATTGCTTCCACACCGTTTTTCTGCCTGCGCTGATGCATTGCCTGTCTGCGTTTTTCTATTTTATCAAGATTTTCGTTAAGATACTGAATCCGCCTGCGGATATGACGCCTGTCCGACTCCAGCTTTGTTTCACCGGGTCCTCTTGTACCGATACCGCCGCCAAGCCTTGAAAGGCTTTTTCCCTGCCCCGAAAGACGAGGAAGCGAATACTTAAGCTGTGCAAGCTCAACCTGAATTTTACCCTCGGCAGAGCGTGCTCTTTTTGCAAAAATATCAAGAATAAGTGTTGTTCTGTCCACAACCTTAACATCTGCCGCATCCTCTATATTTCTTACCTGAACAGGTGTAAGCTCTGAATCTGCTATTATAATATCAACTTCATTGTTTTTGCAGAATTGCATAATTTCATAAAGCCTGCCGGATCCGACAAAGGTTGCCGCAGAGGGAGAATCCTTTTTCTGCACCATCATCCCTGCAACCTCTGCTCCTGCCGTATCGGCAAGCTCAGCAAGCTCATTTATGGATACCCCTGCATCAAATTCACCTGTGTCAACAGAAATCAGAAGTGCCTTTTCAGTTTCTTTTTCAAAAGCTGTATTTTCCATTAGTTATTATCCTGTTCAACGATTGCCTGAAGCACCCTGTTTGCCATAGGCCCTGCTGTTTTGGAGCCTGAGTTGCCCTGTTCCGCAACAACAACAAATGCATAAGGATGCTCACTGTCATCCATAAAGCCCACAAACCATGCGGTGTTGTGTGCATCAACATCATCAATTTCAGCAGTACCTGATTTTGCACAAAGGTTGAGACCTTTATAGCTTGAATCACCATACTGTTCCATAACATTGTTTCTCATAAGCTCTTTCACTGTTGATGCAGTTTCCGTGCTGATGAACTGTGTTTCATCAGCCTTAAAGGATATACCGAGTGCTTTTCCTGCTTTATTGGACAAATCATCAACAATATTTAAAGATACGGCTTTACCGTCATTAGCTATGGCACACATTAATCTCAGCATGGAAGCAGGGTTAACGAGGGTATCACCCTGACCTACTCCCGTCCATCCGACAGTTGTATCTGCATCTCCTTTCTCAAGGAAAAATCGTCCTCTTTCGGAGGATATTTTTCCGCTTACGGAAACAGATGATGTCAAGCCGAGCTTTTCTGCGGTAGCTTTGAGTTTTTCAGGTCCGAGCTCAATAGCAAGTTCACCGAACGCAGAGTTACAGCTTTTTGCAAGTGCCTGTTCAAAGGTAAGCTTTCCGTGGCGCGCATTACAGATAATCTGATCCTCTTTTATTCCGTCCACATCAAGAATTTTATTGCACGTAAAGCTTCGGTCCAAAATCTCGGAACCGAAATTTTCAAGAGCACATATTGTTGTAACAAGCTTAAAGGTTGAACCGGGTGTGTAAAGACCGGTTAAAAACCTGTTCATATAAGCACCCTCATACTGCGATGATGTGTTAATATCCTTAGGCACATTGTTAACGTCATATGTGGGTGTTGAAACCATACATATGATTTCACCTGTTTTATAGTTAACAACTGCAATTGTTCCTTTTCTTCCGTCAAGTGCATCATAGGCTATTTCATTGATTTTGGAATCAATTGTAAGCTTCATATCGTTACCGCTGCCCGATTTTTCTATTTCATAAATACCGAACATAACATTGTAGCCTACAAGTTCAGATTCAAAAACAGACTGCACACCTGTTGAAATAAAACCATTCATATCGCCGACTGTATGAAGCGTTGCCATTCTTGTTTTTTTACTCATATTGTAAACACGTTCGCCGTCCTTGGTTTCTGCAAGCACAACATCATCACGGTCCTTGATTGCTCCTGCGGCAATAAGCTTCCCCTCATTATAAACGTGACCGTTATAGTTTTTCATAACCCAAACATCACCGTTATTGATAAGGCTTACCGTCATAAAAACAAGACCGCCTAAGAAAAGTATGCATAAAATCCAGAGGAAAATTCCTCTTCTTGTAATCATTTTCATTTCTTCTTTGCACCTCCGAGATAATTATAGGTGCGCACATCAGATGCTTTGATATATGCAAGCACAGCCCAGCAGCACATCATAGATGAACCACCCTGACTTACAAACGGCAGTGTTACACCCGTAAGCGGAAGCACATCTGTAATTCCGAAAATATTGAGTGCTGTCTGGAAAAGAAGCATTCCTGCTCCGGCAACAGCAGCTATTGAATAAAAGGTTGATCTTGATGCGATAGAATTAACAAGCGCCGAAACAGCAATTGCAACAAAGGTAAGCACCAGAACAAGTCCGAAAATAAAGCCCCATTCCTCACAGATCACACCGAAAATAAGGTCTGTTGTTGAAGCAAAAACATACTTTGTGTGTCCGTTTCCGATTCCGAGTCCAAGCATACCGCCCGAAGCAAGACCCACCAGCGTTCTTGTCTGCTGATAGCCGCTTGCATTGTAATAATCAGGCTCCCATATATGACGGTAAACCGAAAAACGTGCCGTAACGTACGATTTGTATTTTATAACAATTCCCGCACCGAGAACGGCAGATGCGATTGCAAGTGCAATTGTTTTAATATCTCCCGAAGTCATAAATGCAATAATCAGGAAGGTAACAAAGAATATCAGCGCCGTACCAAAATCCTTAATTAAGATAAGTGAGCCTACACACGCAACGGAAAAACCTATATATGCAAAAATATTTTTGCTTGTCTGTATCTTTTCAAGCGTGGCTGCACCGACAAAAATAAATGCAATCTTAACAAATTCGGACGGCTGAAAAGTAATCCCGCCGATTGTTATCCAGTTTCTTGCACCGTTTGTTACCTTGGCAATTGCAAGGTTAACAATAAGCAGAAGAATTGCACACACTGCAACAGGCATTCTCAGCTTCATGCATAAATCAACCTTGCCCAATATAAACACCATAAATATATAAATAATAATTCCTGCAAGCACCATAAAATACTGCTTCAATGCACTTTCCGCATTAACAGAGCCGATAACCGAAATACCTGTTCCGCAAAGGAAAAAGGCAATTAATTCAAGCTCAAAATTTCTTCTGTGCATAAGGGTATAAAAGCCGATAAGATATACCCATTCTGTTACAATAAGAAGCACTGCTGCAATAATCACCTTCGCTTCAAATTCCTCATAACTCTGAGCCGCACAAAATGCAGTTATAATCTGAAAAACAGATAAAATCGCAAGCATAACAAAATTGTTTATCGGTTTTATTTTAGGTCTTTTAACAGACTTTTTATTTGCCATTTTTCCTCACCTCACTTCTCATAGAAAACAAACACTCTGTCTCCGAAAGTAATCATATCCTCATCAAAAATAAGCTGCGGCTGATTGATATATCTGCCGTTGAGCTTCGTACCGTTATGACTGTCCAAATCAGAAAGGGCCCATCCCCTTGAGGTTAGATGAATTCTTGCATGACTGCCTGAAACGGTATTTGCCAGAAGCTGAATATCACAGTTGTCCTCTCTGCCAATCAAAACGTCTTTTTTCTTTATATAAACAGGCTTATGGCTTTTTGTATCAACCAAAACAGCATATGCAACAACTTTCTGGGCACCCTGTGCCTGATTTCTTATCTGCCTTTTAACCTCGCTTGAAAGAGCCTCCGCACACTGAAAAACAAGAGGAATGCTGCCTATTTCAATAACATCACCGTCATTAAGAGCCGCCTTTCCCTCAACCTTATTGCCGTTAATAAGAATTCCGTTTTTGGAAAAGGTATCGGTGATAATCCATTCATTACGCTTTTTCGCAATAACAGCATGAAAACGTGAAACCGCAGGAACAGGCAGAACAATATCATTCGACCTTGATTTTCCTATAGATGTTTCCCAATGGTTAATATCTATAACCGCACCATTGTTTTTATCAGTGAGCTGTGCCATTTTATGAACTCTTGGCCTGTTTCTGAAAAGAGAAACAACACAGGTTGAAATAACAATTAACGCCACAACCGGAAACACAAATCTCATAAGAGATTCAAAAATTATCATTATTTTGTCCAAAAGGAACATTCCTTTCCATTTAAAAAGTAAAATTTACCATAATATATTATACTTAGAATATATTTTATAAACCCAAATGTCAAGATTCTATTGAATTTGTTTACATTTCGGTTTATACTCAAAAAGTAAAATAATATATAATTTTAAGAAAGGTACATATTATTATGAGCATAACAAAAACACTTTTCGGCAAAATGGAGGACGGCACTGCCGTTGACCTTTACACAATCACAAATAAAAACGGCGCATCTGTATCTCTTCAGACACTCGGCGGAGGAATCCAGGCATTGAATGTGCCGGACAGAAACGGAAAACTTGCAGATGTTGTGCTTGGCTTTGACGAGCCTCAGCCGTATGTCATAGGAGATTTAGGCTTTCAGGGCTTGCTTGTAGGCAGAGTAGCCAACAGAATAAGAGATGCAAAATTCAAAATAGACGGTACAGAATATAATACACCTGCCAATCAGGGCACGTGGACACTTCACGGAGGCGGACGCTTCAGCTTTACTGTTTGGGATGTTAAAGAAACAACAGAGAATTCCATTACCTTTGAAAAATTCTCTGCGGATATGGAGGATGGTTTCCCGGGAAATTTCACATTAACAGTTAAATATACCTTTACTGAGGATAACATATTAAGACTTGAATATACTGTTTTAAGTGATAAAAAAACTGTTGCCAATCCAACAAACCATGCTTATTTCAATCTTTCCGGAAAAGATAGCGAAACAATAGATAACCATTATCTTAAAATCAATGCAGATTATTTCACCGAAACCGATGACAGTCAGCTTCCAACAGGCAAGCTTGGCGAGGTTAAGGGCACAATGATGGACTTTAATGAACTGCACAAAATCGGTGACAGAATTGAAGAGCCTTTCCGCGCTATTATAGACGGAATCGGGTATGATAATAACTACTGTCTGAATAAAGAGCCACGTGATTTTACACAGGCTGCCATTCTTTATGACGAAGAAAGCGGCAGAAAGATGGAGGTTTATACAGACCTTCCCGGAATTCAGCTTTATTGCGGAGGCTGGCTTGCAAAAGAAGGCAACCCCGGTAAAGGAAGCAGCAAGGTTACCTTCAGACGCGGTGTTGCACTTGAAACACAATTTTATCCGGACAGTGTGAATCACCCGGATGAATTTCCATTCACATATGTTCAGCCGAATGAAGAATTCAGAACAGTTACGGAATTCAGATTTTCTGCCGAATAAGCCGCATAAATGCTGCTTTTGCAACCAATAGTTGCGGAATTGAAAACCAGAATTTCAAAATTGAAAAGCAGAGTTTATGGCGTTCTTCCATTGCTACTGCTAAAATTTAGGTGAGGTGATAAGATGAATATTGAAACAGCAAAACGGCTTTTCGAATACAGAAAAGCAAACGGTTTTTCACAGGAGGAGCTTGCCGAAAAGATAGGAGTTTCCAGACAGGCAATATCTAAATGGGAGCGCTCTGAAAGCAGCCCCGATACGGATAACCTGATTGCCCTTGCAAATCTGTACGGTATTACAATTGATGAGCTTTTAAATGGAACCGAACAGCCTAAAAAAACAGTTGATAATGAAGAACAGCCTGCTGAAGAATCAGAAAGTGAAAACGGAAATGATTATTCGGAAACAGAAGAAGGCAGCACAAAGGACGCAGAAATAAACTTTAACGACGGTATTAATTTTAATGACGGTAACGATAAGGTACACGTTGGATGGGACGGAATTCACGTTGAAAGCAAAAACGGTGATAACGTTCATGTCGGCGGCGGATACGGTGTTCACGTTGAAACTAAGGATGGAACCGTTTATAATAATCCCCGTCCGAATTTCTACAGTCCGAAGCCTGAAAAAAATCCATGGCTGCATGCACTGCTTCCTATTTCAATCGTTTTTATTTATTTGTTTTTAGGCTTTACAACGCACAGGGGCTGGGCAGTCGGCTGGATACTGTTTTTATTTATACCTATAATAGAAACGGCAATAACTGCATTTAAAACAAAAAATCCCACGCACTTTGCATACCCTGTTTTTGTTGTGGCTATGTATCTTTCAATCGGTATGTTATTTTACGTATGGCATCCTACATGGATTTTATTTATAACAATACCTATGTATTATTTAATTTGTGATGCATACAAAAAAACGCACAAAAACAAATATGATGATTTTTCACAATACAATAATGCAAACGGAACATACTATTCCCCTTCAGGCACAGGTACGCAGTCTCGCTCAAAAGGCTCAACCGCAGCAGCAATTATAATTTCAATAATATGCGGATTAACAATTATTTCTGTTGTTGCAATAAGCTGTGTATTCGGCTTTCTCAGCAATGGAATGGAATGGATGGATAATTTTGTGCCGTCTGCTATCAGCTCTGTAGACTATGATGATAACGGAAAATATGCTGTGGGAAGCAATGAAGTGGCAGCAGACGGAATTTCCAAAATTTCCGTAGAATGGATCGGCGGAAACATTACCGTTGAGTATTATGATGGTGAAACAATTAAATTCTCAGAGCCTGAGCAGAGTAATCAGGACAGAGCACTCCGTTACCTTGTTGATGTAAATGAACTGAAAATCAAGTACTGCAAATCAGGATTTAACAGTTGGAGGAATGCAAATAATCCAAGTAAATCTTTAACAATATATCTTCCTGATGATTATGTTGCCCAGGAAATTGATATTGAAAGCGTTTCTTCAAAAATCAATATAAATGATGTAACAGCTCGACAGCTTGAAATTTCAACTGTCAGCGGTGATGTTTCTGCAAATGGAAATTTTACAATTATTGATACAAACGGTGTAAGCGGAAGTGTTGATATTACAACATATTCTATTCCGATTGAGATTGATGCAGAAACCGTGAGCGGTGATTTCACGGTACGTGTTCCTATGGATATAAACGGATTTACAATTGATTATGATACCGTTTCAGGTGATATAACAGGAAATGATTTCTACGCAAACGGCGGTGCAAAAATCGACAAAGGCAGGCAAACCTTTGGTGATGGCAGCACAAAAATTGATTTTGATTCCGTAAGCGGTGATTTTGAAATCAAGGCAGCCTCATAACAAAACTGAAAGAAAAAAAACAGCACTTCTGCGGGCAAACTTCATAAAGAGGTATTACCTTGCGGGAGTGCTTGTTCATATTTTTATAAATTTTTTTAAAATACACCTGCGTAAGGTATTGCTTGTAACGCAGCGTAATACTGTAAAATCAGGCATAAGGAGGTGAAAGCTATGTCAAAATACACAACAGGGGAAATTGCAAAACTTTGCGGAGTATCAGTAAGAACCGTTCAATATTATGATACAAGAGGAATTCTTGTACCGAACGAACTCAGCGAAGGCGGCAGGCGGCTTTATTCCGAAGAGGATTTAAAGAGAATGAAAATCATCTGTTTTCTTCGTGAGCTTGATTTGCCTATCAACAGCATTGGAGAACTGCTTTCTGAGGAACATCCTGAAGATGTTATAGGCATTTTGCTTGGTGAGCAGGAAAAAGCACTGAGTGAAGAAATTTCTAAAAAGCGGGCAAAACTTGATAAGCTTGAGGAGTTAGAGCATTCGCTCAAAAGGGTTGAGCATTTCTCAGTTGAATCTATAGGTGATATAGCGCATATTATGGAAAATAAAAAAAAGCTTCGTAAAATCCGCACCATTATGCTTGCCATTGGTCTCGTTATGGATATTATTGAGGTCGGCACAATTTATTTATGGTGCACAACAGGAATATGGTGGCCGTTTGCCGTTGGAATGTGTGCCGTTTTGGCAATGGGAATATGGATTTCTGCTTTCTATTTTAAAAGAACGGCATATATCTGCCCAAAATGCCATGCAGTGTTTAAGCCAACCTTTAAGCAGTCATTTTGGTCACCGCATACACCAAATACAAGAAAGCTAAAGTGCCCTGACTGCGGTCATCACGGCTTTTGTGTTGAAACCTATTCAAAATAAGTTAACTGACCCGTAAGAATCCAAACGATAAAAAACAAAAAGACCTGACTTGTATTAAACAAGTCAGGTTCTTCATTTTATTCATCTGAAGAAAGAAGCATACGGTCATTATCAAGCTCTCCGCCGCTGGTAATCTTGAACTTTTCAAGAAGATCTGCAGTGGTAAGCTTTTTCTTTTCCTCGCCGCTTATATCATAAATTATCTTTCCGTCATTCATCATAATAAGCCTGTTGCCTATTGCAATGGCATCCTTCATATTATGCGTAATCATTATAGTGGTAAGATTATTCTTGGCAACGATCTCTGTTGTAAGCTCAAGCACCTTATGCGCAGTTTTAGGATCCAGTGCCGCAGTGTGCTCATCAAGCAAAAGCAGCTTCGGCTTTTTTAGGGTTGCCATAAGAAGCGTAATTGCCTGACGCTGACCGCCTGATAAAAGACCAACCTTTGAAGTAAGTCTGCTTTCAAGACCAAGATCAAGAGAGCTTAAAAGCTCAATGTATCCCGCCTTTTCTTTTTTTGTTACACCCGGTGCAAGCGTTCTGAATTTACCTCTGCGTGATGCAAGTGCAAGATTTTCTATAATCTGCATATCCGCGGCAGTTCCTGTCATAGGATCCTGAAAAACTCTGCCGAGGAATTTTGCTCTTTTAAATTCGGGGAGCTTTGTAACATCCTGCCCGTCTATAGTGATTGTTCCGCAGTCAACCGGATAAACACCCGCTATCATATTCAGCATTGTTGACTTGCCTGCACCGTTACCGCCGATAACTGTTACAAAATCACCCTCATTAAGCGTTAAGTCTATACCGTTAAGAGCGTGCTTTTCGTTAACTGTTCCCGGGTTGAAGGTTTTATAAACACCTTTGATTTCAAGCATTTGCAGCACCCTCCTCCTTTTTCACTTTTTTGCGCACAACCTTGTTTTTCCAATAAGGTACACCAAGGAACAATGCAACAACAAGAGCTGAGAACAGCTTTAAATCGTTTGCAGGAAGACCAAGCGCAATAACAAGTGTAATAACAATATAATAAATTACACCGCCGATTACCGCAGCAATAAGCTTCAACGCAAAATTCTTGAAAATCTTTCCGAAAATAACCTCGCCTATAATTACGGCAGCCAAACCGATAACAATGGCACCCCTTCCCATATTAATATCAGAGAAGCCCTGGAACTGTGCAAGAAGAGCTCCGGAGAGCGCAACAATGCCATTAGAAATTACGAGCGCAACAACCTTATTGACATTTGTGTTTATTCCGTTTGCACGTGCCATATTCTGATTATTTCCCGTAGCACGGATTGAATGACCGAGTTCGGTACCGAAGAACCAATAAAGAACAGCAATGATAATTGCAACAAAAATCAAACCTACAATAATAGACTTTTTGGCATCAAGCAAATTAACAAGGAAACTGTATTTGCTTGAATTCAGTGCCTGATTAGACTGACCCATAATATCCAGATTAACAGAATATAGGGCAAGCTGAGTCAAAATTCCCGCAAGAATCGGCGGTATTCCGAAAGCCGTGTGGAATATTCCTGTTGCAAGCCCTGCAATACATCCTGCAAGAAAGGCAATAAAAATTGAAACATAAATATTCATTCCGCCAAGGGTGCACATAGCAAATACCGCACCGCCTGTACCAAGTGAGCCGTCTACTGTTAAATCCGCAAAATCAAGAACTCTATATGTAATATAAACGCCTATTGCCATTATACCCCATATGATTCCCTGCGCTGCCGCACCCGGCAGAGAAGATAAAAATGCAAGCATAAAAGTCCTGTACCTCCAACGAAAAGAGCGATAAGAACTTCTTACCGCTCTCTTTTAATTTTATATCTGCTGTTTATTCAGCAGCATCAAGTGCAACGTAATCATCAGGAACTGTTATTCCGAGCTCGCTGCATATATCAGCATTATATTTCTTAGTGAATTTAGGTGCATAGCCTATTTCCATTTCAGCGGGATTCTTGCCGTTTTCAAGAATATCAGCAGCCATTTCACCTGCAGTGTAACCAATATCGTAGTAGCTTATTGTAAGTGTAACTATACCGCATCCTTTGGCAATGCCTTCCTCTCCTGCAAAAACAGGCTTCTTTGCAGGTCTTGCAACCGCATCAATGATTCCCGTATTTTTAGCAGCTGTATTATCTGTAGGCACATAGACTGCATCATTTTCAGAAACAGCCTTTACTGCAATAGACTGCAAATCATTTGAATCTGCAAACGGATATTCTGTTGCCGTAATGCCTAAATCAGCAAGATACTTTGTGACCTCTGTTGCCTGATATTTTGAGTTTGGCTCACCTGAACAATAAATAATACCAACTGTTTTTGTTTCAGGAGCAATCTCTTTAATCATTGCGGCCTGCTGATCAAGCGGAGCAAGATCTGATGTTCCTGTAACATTTACACCTGTTAAACCACTGAAATTCTCAATACCAAGAGCCACACCATATTCTGTTACGGATGTGCCAACAATCGGAATTTCTTTTGTAGCTGAAACAGCAGCCTGAACAACCGGAGTTGCATTTGCCATAATCAAATCAACATTATTTGTTGCATAACGGTTTACGATAGTTGAGCAGTTTGGAACCTCACCCTGAGCAGTATTGTATTCAAATTCAACATTGTCTGCACCAAGCTTATCCTCAACTGCTTTCTTAAAGCCTTCTGTTGCCGCATCCAGTGCTTCATGGGCTTCCCACTGAGCAATACCGATTTTATATTTTTTATTTGTATTACCTGTTTCGTTTGATGTGCATGCTGCAAAACAAACTGCAACAGTAATAACAGCAAGGCATATTGCAATTATTTTTTTAATTGACTTTTTCATTATAATTACCTCTTTAATAATATGTATTCACCGTTCACTTTAAAGTGTTAAAGCAAATTCCGATAGAAATATATTAGCACAGAATATATATGGCTGTCAAACTAATTTAATTGTTTAACAGCCTTTTTGTATTACATTACCAAGTGAACATCTGCTCATTTGTGCATTATTTTTGCTATAGCTGTTCTGCAATTGAATATATAAGTTCCTTTGAACGTGTCCAGCCAAGGCATGGATCCGTGATTGATTTACCGTAAACACCATCCTCAATTTTCTGGCAGCCGTCCTCAATATATGATTCAATCATAAAACCTTTTACAAAGCTCTTAATATCACTGCTGTGGCGCATGGAATGAAGCACCTCATTTGCAATTCTGACCTGTTCAAGGTATTTCTTGCCGCTGTTTGAATGATTTGTGTCCACAATAACGGCAGGATTTTTAAAGGTGTTATCCGCAGCATACATATTATATAATGTAATTAAATCCTCATAATGATAGTTCGGATGGCATATTCCGTGCTTATCAACACCTCCGCGGAGGATTGCATGTGCAAGCTCATTGCCCTTTGATTCAACCTCCCAGCCGCGGTAAATAAAGGTGTGACCGCCCTGTGCAGCAGTAATGGCGTTAAGCATAACTCCATAATCACCGCCGGTGCCGTTTTTCATTCCGCAGGGAACATCCATTCCGCTTGCAGTTAGGCGGTGATCCTGATTTTCAACACTTCTTGCACCGACTGCAACATATGAAAGCAAATCGCTCAAATATCGGTAATTGGACGGATAGAGCATTTCATCAGCACAGGTAAGCCCTGTTTCCTCAATTGCTCTTGTGTGAAGAGAGCGAACGGCAATAATACCGTCATACATATCAGGTACACCATCCGGATCCGGCTGATGCATCATTCCCTTATAGCCTGCACCCGTTGTACGCGGCTTACCTGTATATATACGCGGAACAATTATAATTTTATCTTTAACCTCTTTCTGCACCTCGGCAAGGCGGTTAACATAATCCATAACACTTTCTTCTCTGTCTGCCGAACAGGGTCCGATTATAAGCAGAAACTTCTCACTTTCTCCCTTGAATACCTTGGAAATTTCTGCATCACGAATTTTTTTTATTTCTGCTGCTTTCTCACTTAACGGAAAAAGCTCCTTAACTTCTTTGGGAATCGGAAGTTTGCGAACAAAACGCATATTCTTCATAGAATTATCTTCAATAATATCCATACTTATTTCCTCTTTAAACTTTATTAAGAATATATTATTACTTTGCCGCACAATTGTCAAATATAATATACCCAAAAAAAGCCTGAGGCAAATAAAACCTCAGGCATTAAATATGGTTTAGAAATTATCAAGCAATGATTTATAGAATTCACAATAATCATTACGGTTATCTGCTGTGAAAGCCATTGCTTCTCTTGGATGGCGGTTAAGCTGACCTGTAAGCATATACTGAATATCATAGCCCCATACAACGCCGCTTGCTTTAAGAGGAAGCATATAATTTTCAATGAAGGTAAGCAGACTGTAAAGATTATACTTGGGATTTTTAAGAAAGCCTAAAAGAAGCTCCATTGCACAGTTTCCTGCACCTCTGCCCATCGCAAGAGCAGTTGCATCAAGATATGAAACACCGTAAGACATTGTTTCAATTGTATTTGCAAAAGCAAGATTCTGATTGTTATGAGCGTGAAAGCCGATTGCCTTGCCGTATTTTTCGCCCATTTCAAGATATTTCTTGGCAAGTGCACCTGCACTTTCAGGATAAAGCGAGCCGTATGAATCAACAAGATAAACAACATCTACACTGCTGTTTCCGAGCATTTCAAGCGCTTCATCGAGCTGATCATTATTTGCCTGACTTATTGCCATAATATTACATGTTGTTTCATAACCAAGATTATGAAAATGCTCTATCATTTCAATTGCAGCGGGAATCTGATGGATATAGCAGGCAACGCGAACCATATCAATAACAGATTCCGATTTAGGAACGAAATCCTCCTTAAAATCACATCTGCCTACATCTGCCATAACTGCAATTTTCAAATCCGAAACATTATCACCCACAATGCTTCTTATATCTTCCTCATCACAGAATTTCCATTTTCCGAATTTTTCGGGATCAAAAAGATTCTTTGAAGCACGATAGCCGAATTCCATATAATCAACACCGCTCTTTATATTTGTTTTATAAAGCTCGGTTACAAATTCATCCGTAAATTCAAAATTGTTGCAAAGTCCGCCGTCCCTGATTGTGGCATCAAGCACTTTAACATCAGTGCGCACTGTCATTAAATTACCCTTTCTGGGTGCCATAGTGATACATCTCCTTACTTTAGCACTTTAAAGTCACATCACTTTAAAGCGGATTAGTGGTTATTATAACAAAGGCTCTGCCGTTTGTCAAGCAAAAGGGTCTAAAAACTTCCTTTAATTCAGAATTTACACTTATTCTCCTGACATTCCTTCTTTTTTTCTCTGAAGCTTTTTCCATAATACTTCTTTAAAAGCCTTTGTGTTTGTCTTTCACAAACACCAATGGTATTTGCAAGCTGTGTAAGCGTCAAATCATCACTATATAAAAATGCCTGTTCAATTAGAACAAAACGCCTGTCATTAAGATTGATGTGATTTATTGTTCCTATAAATTCATCAGGTAAAACTGCCCTTGTTATATCGGTAAGAAGTTTTATTGCCAGACCCGATATTGCACTGCTGAAATCGGTCCGCTTTTCCCGAAATTCCTTTAATATCTCATATGCAACAGTTGAATCAAAATCTCTTAAAAAACAAAAACGGCTGCTTAAAAAGACTGCGCCTATTGCTGTTGCTTTTTTTACATCATTTGCCTGCAGCATTAAGAATACATCCTCAACAGGATCCGCTTTATCTGCAACCTGCTGATGATAAATACCCTCTCCCGTTATAAAAAAATCTCGCGCGCCAAGGTCATAAGCCTTATTATCTGTAATCAGTTTTCCGCTGCCGCCCGTAATAAAGTGAAGCTCATAGCTGCCCTTGGCATGTGCATGCCGCGGTATATCTTCACCGAGTCTTCCGCCGCCTATATCTGTAACTGAAAAATTTATACCGTTCCAATTAAAATCAGTCATAGTCATCACCAAGATAACTTTATCATAACATGACACAGTTGTAAAGAAAATGTCGCATTTATAGCTATCAGCTATGATATAATTTTGAAGAGGTGGTTAATTTATGAAGAAAATAAAAAAAACATTGTGCTCTGCACTATGTATAACAATGCTGCTCACAATAACAGCGTGCAGTGTAAAAGAAAACGACAGTGTTATGATTAATGATACTTTTGCCGACAGCTCAAAAATTTCCTACAGTAATACATACTCCGAGCTGAAGGCGAATAAGAAGAACAGCGCAAAGCACTGGCGAGAAGGTATGGTATCCGGCAACGGCTTACAGGGATTTGTTGAAAGCGGGTCTCCATACAATGATACATTTATTTTTCAGAATATGCACTTTATTATGCCTAACCCGAATATACGTTATTGCCCTGAAACCTTTGATGAGCTTGAAACTGTCAAACAGAATATCACAGCAGGTCAGGATATAATTGATAATGCAAGCTATGATGACGTATACCGTTATCATCCCGGAGGTCAGCTTCGTATTGAGCTTGAGGGAAAAGGTGAAAAAAATTATATAAGATATACCGACTATGAAACCTCACAGGTGGGAGTACAATATGAAAACGGTGACGGTATATGGGAAAGAAAATCCTTTACCTCAATGGCGGACGATGTAGTTATTACTAAGCTTTCACAGTCATCAAAAGGAGAAAAAATAAACGCCGTTCTTTCCTTTGATGATCTTTCAAGCATGGCGAACTTCGGCAGCAGTGACGAAGCAAATATGAAATATAAAAAAATTACAAGCAGCAGCGGTGATACGCTTGCCCTTATTTCACATTATCCCGATTATGAAAACAGTGAATTGAAAAACGGCGGCTATGCAACAGTTACCTATATTCTGAATATCGGCGGCTCTAAAGAAAAAATCAGTATGGATAAAAATATAAAGGAAAGTCAGTTCTGCGGCGATAACACAGGTGTAAAAATCACCGACGCTGAGGAAGTATACTTAATTACTGCCGGCAGCAGAGATTATAATATAGGCAGTCTGTCTGATTTTGAAGCAAAAACAGAATTTGAATTAATAAATACCCTTTATGATAAGGTAAAAGCTGCGGCAGATAAATATACAGATGACAGTGGCTTTGATTACGATACCGCTCTCAATAATCATCTGGCAGTATATCAGCCTCAGTTTGACGCAGTTACAATTCATCTTGAAGACAGCAACAAATCAAATGAAGAACTGCTTAAAGAACAAAAAGGCAAAAAACAAATTAATCTTGCTCTTGCTCAGCGTACATATTATGCCGGACGCTATGCTTACCTTTGCTGCTGCGGCTATTCAACAAGCCGGCTTTACGGGATGTGGACAGGTGAATTCAACACAGGATGGGGCAGCAAATACACAATGGATGCAAATGTAAATCTGCAAACCTCATCTATGAACACAGGAAATATCAGCAGTGCCCCTATAGGCTATACATATTTCATTCTTCGCCAGCTTCCGGACTGGGAAGAAAATGCATATGCTACACACGGATTCACAAATGCTATACAGGCTCCCGTTAACACGGACGGTGACAAGGCTGTTATAACCGAAACCTGCTACCCCTATCCGTTCAGATACTGGAACGCAGGAACCTCCTGGATGCTTCAGCCTTTATATGAAACCTTAAATACTTACGGAAATATAAAGATCCCGCTCAGTAACGAATTTGATTTAAACGCAATTAAATCAATTCTTGATATGTCAGACAGTGATGTACAAGCAATTACAGAACAAGGATATTTACAGCTTGAAGAAAATATTTTGCTTCCGCTTTTAACCAAATCGGCAAACTACTGGCAGCAGCTTCTTACACCTGAATATTACACCGATAAAAACGGGGCTATACATTACGAAGCAGGCAAAACCGAACTGAATGAGGATGAAAGCTATTGTATACTTCCAAGCTATTCTCCCGAAAACAATCCGTCAAACTATCCGAGCCCGAGTGATGCCAACTGTGCAATTGATATTGCTGCCTGCCGTGATAATCTCAAAATGCTCATTTCCGTAATGGAGGATATAAATCCTCAGGCTGAAACAGCACAATGGCAGGAACTTATGGATAAGCTTCCGCCATATCTTTATGATGATACAGGGGCTTTAAAGGAGTGGGCAACAACATCCTTTGATGAAAATAACGAGCACAGACATTTAAGTCATCTCTACTGCGTATGGCCACTGTTTGAAACGCAAAATAACGAAGATCTTTCGGCCGCCTGCAAACAGGCAATTCTCAACCGTGAAAGTGAAAATGAGGCTTCACACGCACTTGTTCACCGTTCGCTTATTGCAGCAAGATTAAAGGACAGCAACAGCCTGTCAGATGCTCTTCTGAAGCTTATGAATCATAAAATCCGTTACAATTCCTTAATGACTAACCACGATTACGATCAGGGAAGCTGTTATTGCACCGATTTTGCAATAGGTTATTTGGGTATAATCAACGAGTCGCTGATTTACTCAAATACAGGTGAAATTGAGCTTTTGCCTGCATTGATCAACGGCTTTGACCAAGGTAAAATAACAGGTATCAATGCAAGAACACAGGCAACTGTTGACAGCCTTGAATGGGATATAGAAACAGGCACCATTGATGCAATTATAACTTCTCGCATAGATCAGGAAATAGCCATAAGCTATGGCGGCAATACAGAAATTATTAATTTTAAGGCAAATGAAACAAAAACGGTTTCATTCAGTGAATAATAAGTACAAAAAGCTCTCCTTCCGGAGAGCTTTTTTATATGCTTTAATTACCAATTCTGTACATATCGTTTTAATGTATTTTCTATGCCGCAGGCAACAGAATTCGGATCATCCATCGTTTTATCACAGGCAACACGGAACACCATTACACCACCTGCTCCGCTGAACAATGCATATGCCGTTTTATCTCCTGCAAGGGCAGGAGAGCAGAAGGTACCCTCATAAATCTGATTACCGTCTGCCACAGTGTAATACTTATTATTCCAATAATTTGCTTCTTGTAAATCACGCCAGGTTGCCCAGTATGGTGTGTTGTTAATCAGTCTGCCGTAAGCGGCAATACCTATATTGATTTTCTTTATATCCGCACCGTTCTTAATGAAATCATTAAGCCCCTCCTGCGCCTGCTGAAGCGAGCTCTGGTAGCCGTCAACATCATTGCCGTCATAAGCCATAAACTGAATCTGGTCAATACGTTCAAGCGTTTCCGTTGTCATACCGAGCTGACCTACGGAAAGAGCGGCGGAAATTACAGTATCTTCCTTAACCTTATTTAAGTCCGTATCAAGCTTTTCAATAAAGCTGTCAAAAATCTTCCAATCAGATGGCGTTCTTGGATATTCCCAATCTATATCCACACCGTCAAGCTCATATTTTGCGGCAAATTCAACAATCTGTTCTGCAACAGATTCCCAATACTTTGTCATAAATACATTAACACCGCCCTGATCATTCCAAGCACCGTCAGCAAGCACCGTGAAAATAAGCTTAACCTTATGATCGGGGTTTGAACGATAAGAGATAATCTGCTTCAACGCATCAACCTGCTCAGCAAATTCCTCTTCACTGATATTGCCGAAATCCATTCGTCCGTTTTCATCCCAATGAACAGCAGCAAACACAATAACGGTGCTGTAAACATCATAAAATCTTGCATAATTTCTGACGTAATCCTCACCCTGGGCAAGAATTTCTGTTGGCACATCACCATCAAGACGCTGATATGCAGTTACTTCAAAATCCTCTGCACTGCGTACAGGCTCATTATAAAGCTTAAGTGATTTAATTTTTACAGAAGTATCCTCATTGCGGAATTTATCAATTGAAAGACGAATGTGGTCAGTCATAACAGTATCAAAGCTGCAAAGACGCAATGACTGTATCTTTTCACTCTGATAAACCGTTATCCATTCATCATCAACCAATGCCTGCAGGCGGAAATACTGTGCCTGATTTCCAACCTCTTCAATTACTGCCGTATTTATTTCGGATTTCTCCGAAAGCTCAATTTCAACATAACTGTTGTTGGCATCTGCATAACCCTCAGCAGGCATACGGTTAGGCGCCTGAGGGGTCCAGCATTCATTATTATCTGAAAGAAGATTCTCTGCATCTGCCTTTTCACCCTTTTTCAGACTTTCAAAAACAACCGCTGCTCCCTCGGCAAGATTTTCCGACTGCATTGTTATAGGCACAACTGCACCATTCTGATGAATAAATCCTGATTTCTGCCCCATATAAGCCAGCGAAAGCATAAGACAGCATACAATCAATACGGAAACAACTGCACGCCACGTTTTTTTCGTTTTGCCGCAAAATACAAAAACCAAACCCAGTCCGAATGAAAGTGCAATATAAACCAAATTAGGAGCAAGAGCATCAAAGCCTTTTGCAAAGCCCGCCGATGTAATGCCGCTGTCCATACTGAAAAGCAGAACCGATGTATAAAGAAATGTAATAATTCCCAGCAAAGAAAAAACAGTATGTATTATATTAAGAAAAATAATTCCTTTGCACTTTTCTTTTCCGTCATCTGAAAATGCCGATATAATAAGATATATCAAGGTTACTGCTATGCAAAGTGCAATAATGCCAAGCAATGTTGGCACGAACTTATCCCCTAACGGATACAGCTCGGCAATCCAGCCATATGTCCACACTGCACTGCGCAGAAAAACAAATGCACACACTGATAGTACAAAATACACATATGACGCTGCACGTGCGTGTATTGCATTGCTGAGTTTTTGTGAAAATTTCATAATGAATTACCCCTTTTAATGATTAAAATTATAATCAACTGCAGTATAGCGTATGCACATTTCATTTACAAGAAATAAGCATATGGTTATATCGGATATAATAAATTTATGGCAGATTTTTTATATTATCAATTAAGTAAACAGATTTAAAGAATATGTATGCATTCTAAGATGTTTCGGCTAAACCTCAAGCAAATTTTTAGATTATCTTTTCATATCTCGGCAAATGGCGATAAGTCTTGGATTTTAAGGCTTTTTCGCCATTTGTCATATCGGGAGATACTTGGCATAACTTTGTACTTCTCGGCATAACTTTCAATTCAAAAGTAGTACGGCAGTAGTAAAAACACCGATTCGGCTATGCCGCCAGACGCTCCATTTCTGCCTTTGCGGAATCGTAGGTCGCATGGGCGTAATAGTTCAGCGTCATTGTGATATTGGCGTGTCCCATGATATACTGCAACGCCTTGGGATTCATGCCTGCGTTTGCTAACCGAGTGCAGAATGTGTGTCTGAGGATATGGGGCGTGATGTTCGGAAGCTGCTCTTTGTTTTGCTTGTTGTACTTCTTTACAAGCCCTTTCAGCATACTGTCGTAGTTAGCCGATACCTTGGGCATCCCGTCATTTTTGAGGAACAGGAAATTCTTGTAGCCCTCAATACTGAATGGGGCAGCATTGCCCCGATTCTTCAGCACACGCTTTAACGCTTGGTAGACTTCCTCGCTCATGGGGATTTGCCGTATGCCGTTCTTGGTCTTGGGCGTTTCAACATAGTAGCCCATATCGGCATCACGCAAAAGCTGATGGTCAACATTGATTTGGCGGTTTTTGAAGTCCAGAGCCGTGGTAAGACCGCAGAACTCTGAAATTCTAAGTCCAGTGCCGAGCAGGATGATTACCTCGTCACGGTATTTCTTATACACCGCATCCTGCTCCATAAAGGCTAACAGGCTTTCTTCCTGCTTGGGGTGTTCATCTGCCAACTGGCGTAATTTCTTTTCACCGATGCGGAAATACTTTGCGGCTTCCTCAATGGTGAGGGTGTATTTCTCCCAGATGGGAACATCTGCGTAATTCATAAAACCTCCTGTCAAAAAAATAAGCCTGTGCAGAATAAGCACAAGCATCACTTAAAGTTACTGTTTCGTTGTTACGCCATCCCCGTCAAATCTATGCTGACAGCAAGGGAGTGATTGAGCTTCGGCATTATGCTTTCGGGAAGCCTGCCGATATAGTTTTCCAACCGCCGCTTATCTATGGTGCGTATTTGCTCGGCAAGGATTAAGGAGTTTTTGTCAAGCCCCTCAAAACTGTCTACCTCGGTATGGGTGGGCAGTTTTGCCTTTGTATGCACTCGGCTTGTAATTGGGACGATAATAACCGTCGGGCTGTGCGTGTTCCCTATATCATTGGAAATGATAAGTACGGGTCGCCTGCCGCCCTGTTCCGAGCCGACAACGGGATTTAAGTCTGCGTAGAAAATATCCCCACGCTTGATTGTCCTTTCCATTATGTGTTTGACCTCCTATCTGGATTTAGGCAGAGGATTCCTGCCTATGTAGCCGCCAGATACAAGGGAGTATTTAAGGTCGGAAGAGCATTAACAAAATCTCTGTTCTTATGACCGCCTTATATCTGGCTTTATGATAGGAGCATCTCTATTTGTCCTCGACACCCCGAAATGCTATGGGAAGTCGCCAAACGGTCAGCAGCGAACTGACACCACGGGAGTTCCACCCCAACTGTCGGTCTGACAGAGCCGCCCTCATTGCCTGCGGTGGATTGATTACCACTCGGACTGTGACTGGACGGGAGTACCATTATTCTCTTTGTGGGTTACGGCGAAATCGGGAGCTGCCCGATATTTTGAGTCGGTAAGATAGGCTCACCACCTTTCTGTCGCTCGCTACCATTCGGCAGGTCATGGCGTACCGCTGCACACGCTCATGTTTTCACAATCACAAAGAGGAAGTGTTTGGCGAATGGGTATTCGGTTGTCAAGGAACTGTCCCCGTTTTCGCCACACAAAGGAAAATGGGGCGAAGGCATTTTTGCCTTACACCCCATAGTCCTTGGCAACGCCCGTTTTTGGACGCTACTTCAAAACTTTTTTGATTTTTTCTTTGAGCCGTCTTACACGCTTGTAAACTGCCTCCTCAGTCAAGCGAAGTGCTGCGGCTATGTCATGAGTAGAATAACCCTGTAACTGCATCACGATAATTTGCAGGGTAAGCCTGTCCACTTTAATCAAGACATGAAAGAGCTGCTGATTTTCAATGCTGTCCAAGAAATCCTCAACCGTTTTCACTTCGGGCTGTGCCGTTTCCTCGGCAAATTCCTCAAGGTATGTACCTGCATCCTGCAATCTGCGATAAAACCGTCTGTCGGAATTAAAGACCGCCCAATCGTGAATATGGAGCTGCTCGATGGTGTCCTCGTTGACACCCAAGCTCCGTAACTGCTTTTTCCTGCCTGCACTTCGGACAGTAAAGAGGGTAGTTTTTCAATATGGTATCCTCTCTAATCCTATTACGGGTCTTACTGCCGCAGAGGGGACAGCGTATCCATTCTAATTTCATCTTTCCAATACCTCGTTGTTGTTTTGGAACAATAGACTATTTCTTCTATGTAATTGCTTCACATATATTTACAAAGTTTTTTTCAATTCTCAATCATTCACGCTCTTGCGAAAACTGTGGTGACGGTGATGATGTCATTATCGATTTTCGCAAAAATCTCGCCATTCATCTTGCGCATGAGCTGCCTGCAAATGTAAAGCCCCAGCCCGTTGCCACCAATGTTTCCTGCATTTGCTCCACGCCAAAAGCTCTCAAAAATATGTGGTAAATCGTCCTTCTCAAGCGTACAACCGCCGTTCATGATTGCAATTTGGACGCATTCGTCGTCTTTGGGGAAAATCAATTCCACACGTCTGCCATCGCCGTATTTGAGGGCATTTTCAATAATGTTTTGCATCACTTCAACGCTCCTGCTCAAATCTCCCGATAGAAGGCAGTTTTTATATTTCCCGATAATAAAATCTGTTTTGATAAGCGCCAGTTTTTCCTTGTAATATCCCGCAATTTTTTCAACGAGTTCCGAAAGATAAAACTCGCCCATATTCACTTCAAGGCTGAAGAAATCTTCTCTTGAAGCTGTTATAATCTGTGAAACATAACCCTCGATTTCGTCCGCTTTTTCATTGATGTTTTCAGCGATTTTGTGCTGCTTTTCAGCGTCTGAATACAAATTTTTCGACAGTGCTGCCGAGTACAATTTTATAGCAGAAAGCGGCGTTTTAATATCGTGCGAAAGCGATAGCAACAGTGTTTTCTTTTCTTTCTGCATTTCCAATTCGCGCTGCTTTTGCTGCTCTATATTTTCACGGAGAATATCGATTCCCCAAAGAAATTTGCCGAAATAGCGGTTTTTCGTTTCCTTCATTGGCGCGGTGAGATTACCCTTTGAAAGTTCGTAGGGGATACTGCTCAAGCGTTCAAAGGGCGCAAGAATTGCAAATTTTATGTAAAGCATAACTGCAATAAATAAAATTGCCATAGTACCGAGAACTGCGTTTACAATTCCTACAAGATGTGCTTTGTTGGAATAACCATTTGCACGGTAATCGAAACGATACAGTTCCACGGCACGGATGGAATGGGGTATCTGGGTATCAAATACCTTGATTTTCTGTCCGTAAGCACTTCTCACCGTGGCGGTGATTTCCTTGGAGATGTTCGTGCGGGGCATTACCATCGTCATAAGGATGCCGTCAATCCGCAAAGGGGGATTGATTTGCCGTCTGACTTTCGACACGGAGCGAAGCAACAGCTCTAAGCCTTTGGCAGAAAGATAGTGGGGCTGCGTAGGGATAACCACGCTGTCAGCCGCCGCCAGTGCGTTGATGGTGAGCATACCAAGGCTCGGCATACAGTCTATTAAACAATAGTCGTAATTCTTTTTGACCTCGTTCACGCAGGTTTTCAATACACTTTCACGGCTTATGGCGTTAATCAGCCTTACTTCCAAGCCCGACAGCTCAATGTTGGACGGTAACAGGTCAACGCCCTCACCGTGGTGCAGGATACTTTTCTGAACATCTATGGGATTGTCCTCAATGATGTCCTGCATGATGGTGGAAAGCGTGACGGGTAAATCGTCTGGTCTGTTGTAGCCGAGGGACATCGTTAGATTTGCCTGTGCATCAGCATCAATGAGCAGGACTTTCTTGCCCTGCTGTGCCAGACTTACGCCCAGATTGACCGCCGTGGTGGTCTTGCCGACACCGCCTTTCTGGTTTGTCAGAGCGATTACTTTGCAATTTGACATAGGTGCGTCCTCCTTTCGCATAGATTTAGCCACTTTGTCAAGGTGGCTATGTAACAGTACCAGAGAACGCAAAAAAGCCGCTTACTCTTAAAAATCAATAAGAATAAGCGGCTTCATAATGATGTGCCTTAGACATATTCAATTTTCTATGCTTTATATCAATATCCTAAAATATGTTTTGTTGACTTTGAGGCAGATTTTATAGTTTTTTTATCCTCCTTCGCTTCTTTTTCACCCTCACTTAATATCTTTTGTACAACATCTTCATATTTTACCATTTGAGATAAACGAACTCTTATCTGAATTGCAGTTCCTTTTAAATAACAATTTTGTGGATATTCCTTTATCCCATCTTCATCTACTTTCATTGCTGCATCACCACTTAATATAATAAAACTCCCTCCCAAAGCAGCACATGTTCTACTTACCATGTATAATCCATATCCCGAATTTGCCCATTCATCCATTGAAGAATTGCTTTTACCAGGAACAAATGTTCTTGAAATACCTGGTTTTAACGCATACTTCAATGCATCTTTGTCTGTACTTATTAAACTTTCATACGCTATATTACTTAATAAACTTTCTCTGATTCCAATTCCCTCATCCAAAATCGCAAGTTCAACCAAGTCATATGAAGGCCAATATTGTGCACAATACCAAATTTCTTTAGCATTACTATGTTCAGGTATATTTCTCATTATTTCTGTTAATGCATAACTCAACCATTTCTTATAAGAAGAATTTCCTTGTGACAATACATTTGCCATTAAATTTGATTTACTAACTATTACTTCCTGTATTCTCTCCAAATTAGTCGCACCCTGTTCTCGAAGTTCTTTAATGTCTAACTTGGTAATTGGAAGATACCTCTGATTGCCGTAATTTTCATCAAACCCTTTTCCATGTTTGATTCCAATTGCTGTATAAAATCTCATATGTTCAGCATAACTATTATTGCAGTTTTTAGCGACACATTTTTTTACATCTGATTCATTTCTTCTCTGTCTAATTGAACTAGAAACCACTAGCATCGGAAAAGGATCGCAATTATGTACCTTAGAAAAATCAAACACTTCGCCCTCTTCCAAAAAACAATTATGAATTTCTTTTGAAAATTCTAATGCACTTTTTACCGTTAAATCTGGCACGTATATCATCTGTTTTCTCCCATCATTCTTAATAATCTCTTATTCTACAACTTTATTTCACATAATTCACTTTATTTGTCACTCTTTCAATATTTTTAAAGCAATAGGTTCTGCATCACTATTGTAAAATTATATTACTAAACATTTTCTTGAGATTTTGATATCCATTCTACAAAGCAGCTTATCACTTCTTATTTGTTCATACATCAAATCATGCGAAAATGCTCCAACGCCTCCTTTATAGCTGCTTCTTTCTCTGGCGGGCATTTCGGCTGTCTGGAATTTTCCGATTTTGGCAGATTATAATTTACCCTCTCAATAATTCCAC